>MDSY01104358.1_pt1 | contig 58632 bp, 36 predicted proteins | sample 811131 | NCBI WGS metagenome assembly MDSY01 (sample SAMN05326643, study PRJNA326480) | marine metagenome | isolation source: seawater | place: Atlantic Ocean: South West | collected 2010 | reverse complement strand
GTGGCGGGCGCTCTTGCGCCGGAGGTGGCGGCGGCGGCTCCCGCTACGGTGGCTACTCGGAGTAACTCGACATTACTTGAGCCCCTTAGACGCGACCGATGGTGTGTGTGAGCGTAGGGGACTCGTGCCTCTAGAAACATAGATACGCTACATTAATTTCATTCTACATTCTATTCTAAAAGCTATTCTATTGCTTCAAGTCGTTTGTACACTAACGGCCCTGCTTGTGGTGTCCTCTTTTACAGACCAGTCGCTCGAAAAATGTGAACAGCCCGAAAGTGAAGATCTCCACGCGATACAGAATATCGCGCAGTTGTCAACTCCGCGCACTTCAACCTCGCGCGGACGCCCCGCGAAGTTGTTCTCGGCCACAGTCGCCACTCCCCGTCGCGATGTTCGCGGTCACTATTGTTGCCGCCCGCGTGGTCCCCAGGGTTCCCAGACCCGCCACGCGCCTGGGTCGCGATGCGTCGTCATCTCGTGCGCAACGCACCTCCCCGATCGCGCACGGCGCCAAGGACAACCCGAACTTCGACCCCAACGACCCTATGACTTGGGGCACCCCCCGGGAAGGGAGCGACGGGGACTTTATGGACATGAGCGCCCCTGTGGAGAACTTGATGCAGCTGAGTGATGAGCAGCTCGGGCAACTGCTGGGCGCGGAAGGCGCGACGCTTCCCGTGATGCTTGATGACGCTGAACTTTCTGCGAAGTTCGCGAGCGTCGCCGCCGGCGACGGAAACGCTGAATCATTCGAGCTCGCCCCCGAGAACGCCGCGGAGGCGATCAACAAGGGTTTAAAGCTGTACAAGGCGGGCGAATATGAAGATGCGTTAAATGCGTTCACCAACGCGCTTGATCTTCCAGGCACCGGCCCCATCCGCGCGCGTAAAGCCAAAGTCGCGCCCGCAGGTCCGTCAATGGGCTACGCTGATGCGTCGGTCTCCCTCAACGAGCAAATAGCGATTCACTACAACTGCGCGTGCTGCTATTCAAGGTTGGATGATGTACAATCTGGGCTTGTTTCGTTGGTACGCGCGATGGAAGCGGGGTACGACGATTACGAAAACATCCGGAGTGACGCCGATATCGCGCCGCTGCGAAACGACCAGCGATTCGACGGCATCATCAAAAAATTCGAACCGCAAGGCGTTTTGGAAGGCGTGTTCGCGGCGCTGTCCAAGGGCACGACGGGGGAGCAGCGGAAATCGGGAGGGGCGCCGAAAGGTGGGGGAGGGGGGGCGCTCATCGGGAATATGTTCAACGCGGTGAAGGATAAGATGAAGAAGTGAGCGTATAACGGTTGTCATGAAAAACATTTGAGACTCGCTTTCATCTGCCGACTTTTCTCGAAAATCCCGGAAAGCCTTTTCGTCACCCTTCCACGCCACGAGAGTTCATTCCGAAAGGGTCCCCGCTTGGTCGCCACGAGGAGGTGAGGAGAGCGAGCGACAGGAGGGTCGGCGCGATGCCCGACTTGGAGGAGCTCACGCCGGATGGGGGCTCGGGGGATGAGGGCCGGGGGGATGATGGCCGTCCGGCTGGGGCGGCGGAGACCACAAATGTGGCGTCCCCCTCTTCGTCCCGGCCCTCGCCGAGTTCGCTCCGCATGCGCGGTTTGGAGGTGACCATCGCGAGCGAGCGTTTGCGGGAGATTAACGCGGCGCGAGGTAGGGACCGGGGTGCTATGTTTCAGGACCGTGAAGACCAACCTCCCACAGGTGGAACCTCCTCTCACTTCGTCATGTCCCCTGCGAGAGAAAAAAACGCGTGGCTTACGAAACGAGGACGACGCCGGCGAAGCGCGGACGGTGGGTCACGACAAGGAACGCCTGGAGGCAACGCGCAATGGCAAATCCCGTCGCCGAGCGGTAAACAGACCAACGCGAACCGGTGGGGGACACCAGTTCATGACTCAACGCAAGTGGACCAGATGTTGGACCAGCAGATGGACCAGTGGCTACGGCACACGGTGGAACGCATGCCGGTGAAGCCGGATCACGTGAGCGGCGTCCGGGGTCCACTAATGAACGTAGCGCAGGTGGATGACAAAACCGTGGATGTCACCATGACGTCGTCCTTTCGAGCGCACTTCACGCAGCCTATTGCTACTCTTGCGGCGGAAAGCGGCGTACCGGGGGTTGCGAGAGGAAACGCGCTTGAACTGCCGGCGCCGGGGGACATCTCGCAACATGAAATCAGAAACACACCGGGCAGAGTAGTCGAGGAGGTCCACGAAGGCGCTACGCTCGTGGTGGGTGGCGGAGTCACCCCCGGCCACGACGGAGGCCGGTTCGGAATCGCGAGCCCGGATGACTACGTGCATGAATACTCTGATCGAAACGAAACTCCAAAAAAACTCCTTCTCCTGAGTGATTCTGAAACCGCGCTCGTGCACGCCACAGATGAGTGGCTGGTTGAGCCGAGCGACATCCGGTTACACGAACGCGTCGCCGTGGGCGGATTCGCGGAGGTGTTCCGAGGCACGTGGAACGGCACCACAGTTGCGGTGAAGCAACTGCTGGAACGCGGGCCAGACGTCGTGCACCGTTTACGCGAAGAAGTCGTGACGCTGAGTAAATTACGGCACCCGAATTTATTGTTGTTCATGGGGTGGTGCGCCTCGCCCCCGCTGATTGCCACGGAGTTCATGCGCCGCGGGTCGCTGCACACGATATTTAAACGGAATTTGGACAATCTAGGCGCACCCAGAACGCACCACTGCGCGGTGTGCGTGGCGAAAGGCATGCAATACCTGCATTCGCGAAACCCCCCGATTTTGCATTTGGATTTGAAATCCCCGAACATCCTGGTGGATGACAAGTGGAGGGTGAAGATTGCTGATTTTGGGCTAGCGCGAGTTCGACGGAACACGTTAGTATCCGGTAAATCCGGGTTCCACGGGACCCCCGAGTGGATGGCCCCCGAGATGTTGAGGGCGGAGGATTACGACGAGAAGGCGGATGTGTACAGTTTTGGAGTGGTGCTTTGGGAACTGTTAACGGCGAAGACGCCGTGGAACGAGTTGCACCCGATGCAGGTGGTGGCGGTGGTTGGGTATTCTGATAGGAGACTGGTATTGCCCTCTGAAGCGGAAGCCTTCGTGTCTGAAAATCTCGTCACGCGAACCATGGGTGAGTTGTTTTGGGAATGCGCGGAGAAGAGCGCGAGTAAAAGACCGGATTTTGATTTGATTTTGCAGAGGCTGGAACGAGCGCCGTCCATGCTGCTGCCCGGGCCGGACGGTAATTCAGAGGGAAAGAGGAATTCGGAGATCTCTCCAGGAGACGCAGTAGATGTACCTGCTGGTGCACAGTCAGAGCACTCCTCAAAAACGGCTCCAAAAACGACGGCGCTGGAGATTGAGGAGATTGAGGAGACGGCAGATGATGGAATAGAAGCGGCTTCGGCGGCGGCGGACTCCGCGCAACACAGCGCGAAGCAGTTCGCGGGGGAGTACCTCGTTCATGAAGAGGTATAGGGGGTATGAGGTGTCGGGAGAGACCTACCTGGTACTCATAGACTTAGACACTAGAATAGAAGCATATACGACATATGATGAGCCTTTCGTCGACACTTTCTCAGCCCAGTTCTGAAAAGTCCAAATGATCGCCTTGACAGAGCAATTAGTGAGAATTCGTGGGAAATTCGTGACCGCAGCTCGCGGGAACGAAAAGAACGAGTTAATCACGAGTTAAAGTGTCCATTGAACGACGCTTTTTCGTGTTTCTGCAGCATTTCTGATCCGCTCTCGCACGCGTTTGGTCCCCTGACGAGAACAACTTCAGCGCGTTCAAGACTTAAAAGCGTCCGGTGTCGCCATGGTCGTCACTTCGTCGCGCTCGGGGGTCCGAACGCGCGAAGCTTGTACGACGCGTAGTTGTTGTTGAGCAACGCGCTTTAAGGTGTACGCGGGAACGACCTTTCAAGGAGTCCCATAGGCGCGAGGGTTCGCGGCAGCGGCAGTAAGAGGGTCGGCGGATATCCGAGGGAACGACTGCTTTAACCTCTGCGTGTAGAAAAAAATGGACACACCGGTGGAGATGCCGGCGGCTGGCGCGAAGCCTCTCCCGCATCGCATGGATTCCTTCAGCGGGTTACGCCGCAGCGGAAGCGGCGCGATCGTCACAGGTACGTTTTGGATTTGTCACCCTCGATTTTCAAGGGCGAAACGCCTCGTGAACACCAGTTCCAATTGCGCGGGTAACCTGCGGTCAAAGCGAAAAAGAGGAATCCAGTCAGCATTTCGCGCGCTGCGGGTGCGCGGCGGCGCGGTGGTTGAACCCCGGGTCGGAGCCGTGATAGGGCAACAAAGCCTCGGATCTGGTATCTCTAGACCCTCACGGAAACATGGATCGATCGCGTTCACATTCGCCCCTCACATCTCCCCTTACCGTGTACTCGAACACGACTGACCGACTCCCACGCGTTCCCCTTTTTTTTAACCGTCCACCCATCCGTTGAACGCAGACCCGTGCGCGCCTCTGTACAGCACGCACGGCAACAGGGACGGGTTCACGCACTGGACCACGACGTCGCACCTGCCTCCCCGGAAGAAACTGGGCGGGTTGAGTAAGAAACTGCCAGTGCATTCCGGGGATGTCCACGGCAGCTCACGGCCGTACGGCTCGTTCTCGGACAGTTCCGAGCTTGAGCGCTTGGTTGAAACGTCGGAGTCGATTGAAACCAAACCTCTGACCGTGTTTGACCGGCTCGCCCGCGCGAAAGCCAGTTTCAACGGAATCACGAAAAAGTGCGAGTTCATTTTTACGAATGACAGTGCTCATGAAAACAAAAAAGAAGTGCCTCGGGTGAAGATGGCGGCGTTGCGCCGGCAGCTGCGAAACGCACGCAAAGGTTTCGGACAAAGGGCGCAACGTTTAGGCCAGCGAATCAAGCAGATTATCCGCCCGTTAGAAATGCTACAGTTCGTCGCCGCGCTGTTCCTGAACGTGGCGCACGGCTTGACTAATAATGTCGCGTCGTCAGAATCTTTCAGCGTGCCGCGGTTTCTGATGGCGATGGGCAAAGCCGCCGCGACGACGACGATGGTGGAGCGCTGGCTTGGGCCGTTTTCGGATGCAGGGAAGGGTAGTGTAGAGAAGGGAGGCAAGAGTGATAAAAACTCTAAACGATCTCGAGGACGACGAAAGTTCTTCAAGGGGGATCGACACGGGGACGGGGGCGACGACAAGATCGGTCCCATTTCGCCCGCAAAGTTGAAGGAGGGTTTGAAAAACGCGAAGCGGTGGATGGGCGGGATGCGCCGGAGCTTCAGTTCGAGCGAAGATTTAAAACGGGACACGTGTCGCAAGGTGGAGTACCATGTCAAGGAGGGTGTCCGTTTGAATTCGATTTGCGACAGCGAAGGGGCTGTTGACATGTTTCGACAAGCGGTGGCGCTGCGGCCTCACGACGTCGACTTGCTCGTGTGCTTGTCAAAATCCCTATCCGACCGGGTGTTCCATGAGGACGTGTTTCACAACCACGCGTTGGCGCGGGAGCTGAGCAAGGAGGCGGCGAGGATATCGGAGTTGGCCATATCTATCAAACCTACTCACGCGGAGGCGCATCTTTCCCTAGGCGCCGCGCTCGGCCGTCTCTCCATGTGGAGCGACAACCGGGAAAAAGTTGAGCTAAGCAAAGCGATCAAAGAACGGTGCGAAGATGCTATTCGACTTGATCCATCTTCTGACCTTGCGATGCACGTGTTAGGGCGGTATGAGCACCAGATGGCGATGCTTGGGCGGATTGTGCGATTGTTAGTCAGAGCGGTGTACGGAGGAAGCTTGAGTCCAGGGACCACGGAGAACGCGGAAGCGCTGTTCCGCCGAGCCATCGCGATCAACGGTACGCGTCTGATTCACCGCGTGGAGCTTGGAAAACTTTTGCTCGACATGAACAGGAAACCCGAAGCGCTTACAGAACTTCAACTAGCAGTGACCCTACCTCGGGAAGACGTAAACAGTGAGTTCGAACGCCGGGATGCGTGTGAACTTCTCCTGAAGCACTGGGGCATTGTAATGGTTTGTCCCACGTTCACCGACCCGCCCGTGACCCCCCTCCCAAAGCAACAAAAAAGAAGGAGCTTCGAGGGGATGCTTTCGCCGCGAAGGTCGATCGACGGCGGCGCGCGGCGATCGATAGACAGCGGCTCGCCGCAGTTCGAAGGGGACTCAGCCAGGGGGTCGCCGGTGGACGGGTTGGACTTAGGCCGGGGGTCGCTGGGGGACAGCGCGAGAGGCAGCCCGGGGTGAGTACTAGTTTTTAGGAGAGAATTACACAAGCCTCTCCTCTACGTAGTCGTGTGATCAAGTGTGATCAAACGAAGCACGACACAAAATTTTCACACTTCTCTCGCTTATTTTCCATTCTGTTGAATTCCGCCTCTCACTCCTTGTCTTCAGTCTCCTTCGCGCGTGGTTTGGTGTTCGGTTGCGCGATGGCGTGTTTCCGCGGACGCTTGCGTTCGCGGTCGGCGCGGTTCGCGGTGCTCGTCGCCGCGTTCCTGTTGGCGTCAAACGTGCTTATCGCCGAGGGATCGACCTCTGCGTCAATTTCCTCGCACGAGTTTTTCGACGAAGAGGCGATGGTGCGGCCTCTTGCCGACGGCAAGGTTGTGTTCGTGGGAAACTTCCGGCAAATCGCCCCGCTCGCGAGCCGGCACTTCGAAACTTTCCCCAAAGCGATGGCGCAAATCGCGCGCGCAACGCGAGTAGCGGAGGCGGAGCTTTCGTTCACGCAAGGGCGGTGGGACGATCGTAAGTGGGGCCGCTCGCCGGTGGGCACGAAACCGATCGGCGCGGAGTTGTGGGCTTCGTTCCACCCGCCGCCCGCTGTAAACGTATCATCTCCCGCTGACGTGGATACCGCCACGGACACGAGCTGGAACACGTTAACCTCCTACCTCGGCGGTTTTTTCTGCGCGTCGTTGAGTCGCTTGAAGAGGTCTGAAACAGTAGTGGCTCCGCAGTTAGCGTTCAGGAAGTGGAACGGCGCGTCGAGTGCGCTGACTTCAAATCAGCCGCGACGACAAGGCAGCCTCCCATCCGAAGCGGTGTGCGTCGAGAACTTGACGCCGTTTTTGAAACTCCTGCCGTGCCGCGACCAACAAGGGATAGGTTCATTGCTGAAATCGCGAACCGCGATCTTTGGCGCGCCGTACGTATCCATGTCCACAAAGATGGAAACGCAATTCGTGTCTGAAAGAAACGCGTGGGATTTGGTGTTGACGCAGACGATTACCTTGGTGCTTGATACTGACGAAAATGGCGATACCGTCACACTCTCTTCGTTACTAGGAGTAAGGACTAAATGCAGTAAAGGTATTAGTAATGCTTGCGTCTCGGCAAGACTGAGCAGAGTGCATGCGGAGACGCACGCGCCGTTCAAAGCGGTCGCGTATTTCATTTCAGATTCTTCCGACGACAAAAATACAAATACAAAGTACCCGGTGCGCGAACACACCGCGTTGTCCCCCGTCGCGCCCGGGCTGAACGGGCTTGTTAAGCTGAAAACCTGGGACCTAGGTGAGTTGGATAACAAAAAGAACTTACTATTCGACTTGGAACTCACGACTCAAGAAGCGTTGGGTAAAAAAACAATGGACGCTCCTTTGGTGGGGTACACGCCTGAATTCAGCGCCGATCGATTCCTCACCGGGTCGGGGAACAAACGCGGCGGCTTGAGTATTGAAGTCAGACGGAATGAAGTTAACAGGAAGAAGTTCGACACGAAAATCTGGGTGTTCCAGCCCCTGCCGTGGTACGTCCGTGTGTTCCAGCACACACTAACAGTCACCTTCGACGGCGAAGAGATTGACACTTTTGAAGGACTGCGATGGATCCCGTCCATCGACCGGGAAAGGCCATCCTTGTTGGAAATGCAGCTGCACGTATCGAGGGATGTTTCTGTCGTTTCTATAGCAGTTATGTTCGAAAAAGCATTCCTACGCGTGGACGAGTTCCCCCCCGATGCGAACCGGGGGTTCGATTTACCCCCCGCCGTGGTTACGTTGCCACCGCCGGTCGTGATAAGGTTTTTCCGAAACTTACAAGGCATGGACGCGCTGGAGAGTCCTTTGTTGGACAGGATGGAGGGTTTAGTAATTGGAGGAAAAAATGAACCAGCTGAACACCCCGAAGTGATATACCTAAACGGCTTGCTAATCACCGTCCCCACCCCCGACTTCTCCATGCCCTTTAACGTCATCACGATGGTGTGTACTTTGATGTCGCTGATGGCGGGCGGCGTACTGAGCGCGCTGACCAAGCGCCCTCAGTGGGACGGGTTTAAGCAGCAGAAGAAGGAGCAAGCCAAGCGACTGGAGGAGTTGAAGGATGAAGCGAAGAAGTGTTGATTGTATTCATAATAGTCTAATAAATCAAGATGATGACCTAGAATCATTTATTCACTCTTCTTTTTCTTTTTCGATATTTTCTTTGGCGGAAACCTCGCGTGACAATACGTACAGAGGACGACCAATACCAACGCCGCTACGTGTTTGAAACCAAGCCCCTCACCCGACCCACCCCCCAAACCGATCAACCCTTGCGCCACCCCGGTCAACACTAACCCCCCGACGATGGAAAAGCCCTTCGCCACGCCGCCCAGGTGCTTGGTGATTTGCCCGACGAAGATGCCGCCAACAGCGCTACTGATGATTGGGGCGACAGTTTTCAACGTCCACCCATGGAAGAATCCTTCCATACCTTCCACACCGTTGGACATTAAATTCGCAATCAAAAGGCACGGAATCGCAGCACACGCCATCTCCACTGTCAACGCGGTACTCGTACGGCCAAGTTTCTGTAACGAAAACTGCGTCGCCGCGCTGGCGACGCCGGACAAAGCGCTTGCGAATAAAACGGCGAGTACTCCGTACGATTGATTTACTTGATTCGATGATGAGTCGTCATGTTGTCCTCCACTCTTTCCTCCTCCACTCCCGTTCCCTCCCTCCTGCAACAGCATCGTCGCGCACAGCAGACCTGCTAGTGCCATCATTTGCACCCCGCTCTGCGTCACCCCGAACACCGCCCACACGAAGAACGCAGTTGATATCAACTTGCTCTGATTCAGGCAGTTGAAGGTTACCCCGTCCAACACCGAGGCGCCCACCACCAGCAAGTAGTTCTGCACCGCGTACACCAAGCTTGGCAGCAGAGACAACGACGCGGCTTGTAAGGTCCAACCTTTGAACGTCCTTCGGAACGACCCCGGGCCTTCTATGGTCATCAAAACAGCCGCGATGACGATCTTCGCCACCTCCGTGCCGAGCACGAGCGACAGTTTGTTCACCCCGGGGGAGATGCACCTGCCGTTCAGAAAAGGCTGAAGCGCGTACTGCAACGCGAGAAGCACGCAAAACACGAAACCACCCGTTGTGGCATTTCCGTCGCGCGGAATCCGTGCCGGGGAAGAACGGCGCGTCGATACCGCCATGACAGTGCGTATGTGCGATGCGGCACTGCGCGCACCTAGCAGTGTCTCGCCTCGCTTTTCACGGCTTGAAACCCCCAACTTCCACTTCTGGAAATCTAAAAGTGGCAAGCTTTGGACTAATTCAAGATGTCCTAACTCCGCGTGCCTGCGTCCAAAGGGCGCCATACCGTGCCGCGTTCCCGTCGCGTACCGCGCGCGTCGTTCGCTCCGCGCCACCCCCAGACTCGCCCCAGTGCGCGACACTCGAGGGCACCGCCACTAAGTGTGACCACCACCGTCACCGCGTCAGATCTGGCACACGAGATCGCGAGGAACAAACCGCGTGACTCTCTGGCGCTACATCCAAAGTAGATTGAACACACGCTGTCAGTCTTGAAACCATGGCGTCCGCTGCGACCGCGCTTCCGCGCCGAATCATCAAGGTAAAGATTGATATACTGTTTGAACGCGATACGGACCACACGAGATCCGCCACACGTGGACGAAAGGGGAAGACGATGGCTTCACCCAACGAGATTTGTTCCTCACCAGAAGCGGTTCAAAGTGGTTTTCCAGTGGCTGAGATTAGAGATGTTTTTTCATGAGCTTCGAGTGTCTTCTCATGAGCGTCATCACATCATAACTCAAACTCCTATAAACCCTAAACCCTCAACTCTAACCCTCACAAACCCTAACCCTAACCCTCACAGGAGACCCAGCGGCTTCTCGCCGAGCCCTCCCCCGGAATAAGCGCGCAGCCGCAGGAGGACAATTTGCGATACTTCAGCGTGATGATTCTCGGGCCGCAGGATAGCCCGTACGAAGGCGGCGTTTTCGAGCTCGAACTTTTTTTACCAGAAGAGTACCCCATGGCTGCGCCGAAGGTGAGATTCTTGACAAAAATCTACCACCCCAACATCGACAGCCTAGGCAGGATCTGTTTGGATATTCTGAAGGACAAGTGGTCACCCGCGCTGCAGATCAGGACTGTTTTGATAAGTATCCAGGCGTTGCTCTCCTCCCCCAACCCCGAAGACCCTTTGTCCGAAAAGATCGCGAAACACTGGCTTGAAGACGAAACCGCGGCGCTAGCGAAAGCCAAGGAAATAACGCAGCGGCACGCGATGAAGAATTAGAAGGGAGGTGAGAGAGATTTGACAGAATTAGAGATGTCACTCGATGTTTTCTGATGAGATGACCTTGTAACGCAGACGCGATTGAAAAATAATTAAATTCAACCTCTCTTAATACCTCGCTACGTACTCCCCGTCTACCGCGTCTTCCGCTTCCATTTGCGCTATGATTCGGGCCTTCTCCTGTGCTCTGCGCATCCTGTCTAAAACTACGCTTTCGTAATCGCGGTTAACAGGGTTCCCTTGCGAGTCGTGGGGGAAGGGTTCTGCGGTTGGAGCGGCGGGTGTGGTACCGCTTCCGGGCGTTTTCGCGTCACTAGTACTACTACTTTTTGGAACTGTTTCTGGCTCTGATGACTGGTGAGCAGTACTAGTAGTACCATTGACAGTACCGCCAGCTCTTCCATTCACCGCTCTTACTGTCACCAAGGGATTCGCCTTATCGCCGTTCACCGCGTTCGCCGCCCGTTGCGCTCCTCCCACGTCCCGAAAAACCAGAAGCGCCGATTTTTTGCTCTTCAACTTTTTGGAATCGCGAATCACCACGTCCTCGATTTCTCCGTGCTTTCCGTATACTTCGCGGAGCTTTTGAACGGGGTAGTTGGACACCTCCGAACGCCACGTCACCTTCACGGCTCTGAGTAAGTGCTCAGGGACGGAGGTGGGTATGTTTTGGGTTTCTGTTTTATGTTTTTCATTTTCTTTCGACGACGAGGGATTTCCATCAGTACTGTTACCGGTACCACATCTTTCATTCCTCTCCCCCCCCAATCTCCCATTGTCGAACCCCTTCTTCCTCACCGCAAAATCCCGCCGCAGCCGAACGAGCTCTTTCTGTAACCGTTCCTGCGCCTCCTCCTCTTCCGTTTTGCCAACCGCCGCAACGCGTTCGCGGCGCTCTAAATCTTCCCGCAACTTTCGTCGCTTTAAATCTTGCGCATCGAACCGGGCTCGCGTCGCCGCCCGCGCCTTCGCGAGGTCCTCAAGAGCCTTCCGCGCAGCGGGGTCTAACAAAATGTCGTACGCCTTTTGAAGGGCGTCGAATTCCCTTTGAGCCACTTCCCGCTCGCTGTCCTTGCGCTTATCAGGGTGAAGCACGAGCGCCTTTTTTCGGTACGCTTTTTTGATTTCGCCATCCGTCAAATCAGCGCGGGGGTCTAGCCCGAGCACGAAGTATGGGTCCTCATCCGCCATCGCGAGGGCCGTGAAAGGTTGCTACACAACCCCCGCGTCCACGGGCCACCACCGAAAGGCGGTCGCGCGGACGTGGTGTGCACGAAGGGGCGGGGGAACTGAGATTTTGTGAGTCGCGAAAACGGCGTCGGCGGTTTGAGCGAAGTTGCCGATTGCTTCCTGCCAACTGGCATCGGATAATCTTGTGATCAGCGTCACTCTCCGCCTCGCGTCCCTCCTCGGTCACCCGGCTCATCGAGACACATGTCGGCCGTCGTGTCCTTCGCCACTCTCCGCGTGGCGCCCGGCGTGCGCACGACCGCACCCAAACGCCGCGATGTGCGCCAGCCCGCGAGTTTGAACGACAAGATCAATGAGCTGAAGAGCAACCTTCCCGATGTGCCGAAGATCGACCTGCCGAACGTGTCCGTGCCGAAGTTTGAGGTCCCCGGTAAGGCTGGCGGCGCATCATCCTCGCCAGCGTACAAACCCACCGGCGGCGACGACCTGTACGTGGGCCAGGGCCGGTACATTCCGGATGACAAGGATGGCTTCGTGAGCAAAACGGGACGGGATGGCGACGGCACGCTCGTTGGCGGGTTCGCGGGCGGCGAGAAGGGGCTGTGGAAATACAGGGACGAGCGACTGGCGGACGACGAGGCGAGCAAACCGAAAGAGTGGAAGCCTGTGTACGGAGGCAGGAAGGGTACCAAGGAAGTCGACCTCAGCAAGGATTTCGGAGGCATGGCTGGTGGGTTCCCCGGGGGAGAGATCGGAGTGAAGGCGTACAATGCCACCGGGACGTTGGCGACGCGAGACTCGCCGCCGACAATCGGTTGGGGCCCGCCGGTGTTTCTGCTGTTAGCAATAGGCACCGCTGGGTACTACCTCAACCCCGGGGACCCGAGCGAAGAGCTAGGCGCGGTTGTGACTGGCGCGTCCGCAACGAAAGCCACGCTTGATTCAGCCCTAACGGCTGAACAGCAGACGCTTGGGCTGGAAGTCGTGGGCGGAGCGCTGGTGACACTCGCGCTAATCAACGCCGCGGGCGGGCTCGCCAAGAAAGCCGCAGGCGGGGTGGTCGACGCCGCGAAGCTTGGGCTGCTCGGCGCCGCAACGCTCGCGATCGCGGGCAAGGTGCTAGAGCTATACTGAGGAAGCAGTGCTTTTGTTGTTTTTGCAGCTACGCAAGCACCAGTGGAGAGAAGTGAGTGAAGAATGAATGAACACACAAGAACGTACATGTAAAAACACTCGTCAGCTCCAATCGTCGTTTTCTTTAAAAGTTTTTTCCGATAGTCGCCGCCGCCGCCGCTCATCGACCACAGTTGTGTGCGCGTGGTGGTGCGTTAGGCTCTGTTCTCTTGCCCCCCCACGATGCCTCCCAAGAAGAAGAGCTCACACGTGGCTCGCATGGCGCAGCAGATGGAGCGGCGGAAGGCAGGTAACATGACGCACGGTGTTCGGGAAGCGGCGCTGATTGACACGTCCGGGGATGGCCGAATTGATGCACGGGAAGGCATGGCCACGACTGTGTTCACGGTGGAGTCCTTGAACTTAAAATCAACCAACGTGGGGAACTACAAGAAGAAGGGGAAGGGTAAGGGCGGAACTTATAAGCGCGCCGCTACCACGGTGTTAGCGGGGGAAGCCACGTACGACGTGGAGCGCAGAGTACGGGATGCGAGGCGAGCTTTATTTTCCCCGTCAGTCGCGTTTTCCGAGATGCGCACGTGCAATTTTGATTTAACGCGGAGTGCCGTGACGCTGATGCCGGCGCGGCCGAAGTGGGACTACGAGCTGAATTCCGGGCGACTGCACTCACGGGAACGCAAAGCCTTCGTCAGGTGGATCGCGTCCGTCAAGAGACGCTTGATCGACTCCGGAAAAGGGTACGCCCCCGCGTTTGAGCAAAACATCGAAGTGTGGCGGCAGTTGTGGCGAGTTTTAGAGCGCGCCGACGTCGCGGTGTTGGTGGTGGACGCCAGGCACCCGCTGTTACACACCCCCCCCGCCCTCTACGCGCATGTCACCCGCCGCTTAAAGAAACCCCTTGTGTTGGTGCTGAACAAGGTAGATGCCATACCCAGGGCCGCGGCGGAGGCGTGGGCGGAGCATTTGTTAGCGGCGCTCCCCGGCGTCGACGCCGTGGTGGGGTTCACCTCCAAAGACGGCGGCGGCGGCGCTGGTGGGCAGAGGGCAACCAAGAACACAATAGGCGTTCCTGACCAAGTCGCAAAGGCAGGGGACTCGGACTATGCCAGCGCGCGGGAGAGACAAGCACGAAACATGAGAGACGGCGCGTTAATGCTGGCGAGCGACGATGAATTGAATCAGTCGGATGTCTCGCCCTCGGGGTCAGAGTACGACTCGGAAGAGGATGAAGAGGAAAGCAATGTCAATGAAGAAACTGAGAACCCTATTCAGACCAGGGCTTTTCGAGTAGGGCACGTCGCTTTATTACAGGTGTGCCGCGAACTCGCCAAGAAAGGCAAAAGGAACGTCACTGCGAGTTCTCAAGAAAAGGAAGAGGAAGCCGCCGCTGCCGCAGAGGACGCGGCGGAGGAGCTCGAAGCAAAGGCGGCGTTGAATGATAAAGGTGTAGGAGTAATTAGCCAGGGTGAAAATAATTCACAGTGGAACGACGATGATGACGACGACGAAGCTACCGATGACACCACCGCTGCGGCGCTTCAGCAAGAAGCAGAGGAAGCCATGCGCGCCAAAGACGGCCGAGTTATGATCGGCTTGGTCGGGCACCCGAACGTGGGTAAGTCGTCGATGGTGAATTACATTTTGGGGCGCAAAGCGGTTAGCGTCAAGGCGACGCCTGGGCACACGAAGACGCTACAGACGTTGATTCTAGATGATGACACGTGTCTTTGCGACTCCCCGGGGTTGGTGTTCCCCCGGATAGACGTGGGGCTGGCGGAACAGATCGTGGGGGGGTTGGTGCCACTGCCCGTGGTGCGGGAACCGTACTCAGCGGTGCGGTGGCTCGCCGAGCTAAGAGACGCGACGTCGGAGAGGTGGAGAGGTTTGGTGAATGCAAGTGCTGATACTGCATCACAAAATTCTTCGTCTTCCCGTGACCGTGCTCTCGCGGATGCCCTGGCTACGTCCCTCACCACCTCCCTGAAAGTCCCGAATCAAACCGAGTTCGACCCGGAGGTGCTTGAACTGTTGCGGGGCGACGAGGATTTGCTGGACCAGAAAATCCCGTGGTCGCCCATGTCGCTTTGCAGGGCGTACGGCAAGATGCGCGGGTTCACCAGAGGGGGTAACCCTGATACGTTTACCTCAGGGATCACGATCTTATCCTTGGTGCTTGAGGGAAGACTTCCGTACGCGGTACCGCCGCCGGAAGGCGAACCACAAATACGAAGGCACATCGGCGTGGACGGCCGAGAGGTGGAGACGAGTAAGGATGTGCAGGAGAGGGAATCATTACAAGAAGCGACCGGTGGAGAAAATGCAAAGACTGCTCTTCTCACTGCCCACTCCGACGACGACGTGTCCTCTGAATCCGACGTCTCCAGCGACGAGGAAGACTCTGTGGAGGCGTTCAACCCGTTCAGAGCACTAGGCATCGACGCGGAAGGCGAGGCGCAGTACGGCACCGCCGACATCGACGCCGATCCAAGTGCCGGGCGGTTTAAAATGAATGTCCCGAAGGGCGACGCGAAAGGCGCGGCGGCGACGTACTTCGGGAGAGGGGGTAGTGCGTCGCAAACGCTGGGCAAGCAAGGGGGGGGCGGTTCCGTGTTCCTGTCAGAAGTGGACCTGAAGGAAAGCACCAAGGGGACCCGGGAGAAGGGGGGGAAAAAGAGTAGAAGGTAGATGTGAAGGTATAGTCTTGTTTCCATCTTACGTAGCTTTCGAAAAAAAACCCCTCAAACTGCGTAATTCTGGAACCGAAAGTCCTTGTCTTGCTTCTCCGTGCGCACGAACGCGTCGAGGTCACACAGGAACCGCGGTTCGCTGGTGACGGGGTTACTCGTGTCCGGGTCCCTGATCACGCGGTAAGAATCTTGGAAGCTGTGTCCGTAGAGTATCCGGGGATAGGGTGACATTTTCTTTTCAAGCCCGCCGTGAATATCTCAAGCGCCACGACGCGCCACCACGATTCTTCATTCACGAGTCCGAACCAAACCTCCCCCGCGATGCCGAAGGAAAGCAACGAATCGCTCCCATCTTGCGCGCGGATGTGGTTACGCATCGCGTAGTCCTTGCCGTACACGCTAGGGTCGAAAGCATGTCTGCTTGTTGTTGTGGAGGACGCGTCCGGGTCGTCATCTTGCGTATCGTCCTCAAAGGAACCCTTACGATGAGTTGGATAGGTAAAGTCTCCGGGCGGACCTTGCAACCCGAGTACCGACCTTAAGAGGTATTTAGCGTTGAACCCGCCGTGGCCGTTGACGTTGGCGCGCATTACGAGCTTGTTCGCGGGGGGGGGAGAGCATGCGCGATGCCTGAATGCGCGGGAGAGGGAGGGTACCTCCCTCGAAGAGCCCATCTCAAAATTGTCGGACGAGACGTCAAAAAAGTTGGCCGTTTTTCTTGGAGAAGGCACTGCCAAATTGTTTCTGGGCGCGTCCAACGCTCGCAGTCGCCACACGAAGACGCACGCTTCCGGCGACGAGCGTACGCTTCGTATACGCCTCACACGTGCGTGCGGTAGTGAGAACCGTTGTCCCGAGAAGTCGACCGTTCCGGGTCAGGGTTGAGCTAGACCCATCGGTTGGACCGAATCTCGGCGGATTTCGGGACCAACGGCAACTTTCGAGAGCCGATTCCTGACGTCGCGTGAGAGGATCCCTCTACGCCTCTACGACACACAGCCTACGCCATGGCTCCCAACGAGCATTCAAACCGCACTATTGGTATGTCCACCAGGGGTAGGACGTCTTCCAAACTCCCCCCACCCGCGGTTTCCTCCGGACGCACCGCGCCCGGCGCGTCTTCTAGCGGCACAAATACTTCATCCGCTCCCCTTTCCAGCAAGAACTGGACGGTGCGGCCGGTGGTGACGAAACGCGAATCCCTACCAAGCACAAACATCCCAGACCACGAGCGCGACCTCCCCGCGTTGTGGTCCACGTCGAAGTGGGGCGACGTGCGGAGAGACAAGGTGGACCCTGTGGATGGAAAGCGCGCGCGCACGTCGCTCAGCACAAACGTTTCATCCGCCGATCGCGAGACTATATCAAAAGAACTTCAGGCCAAGGAACTCGAGTTAAAAAAGAAACTCGCCGCATACGCGAGCTTCAACCAATCGGAAAGAGACTTGTTAAAGAAGGCGTTCAACGTCGTGAGCAGCGAACAACAAGGTGTACCGGGTTTATGTTCGCGCAATGAGTTCGCAGAAGTCTGGGATCGGTTGGGAACAAAACTCACTGCAAAGGTTGCCGACGCGTTCTTCGCGAAGTACGGGGAAGACAGGACCGGGCGGATGCCGGTTGACTTGTTTATTACTGCTTGTATGGAGTCAAGAAACAGAGTCCTAGCGATGGAAGAGAAACGAACGGGGGCGTACGAAGCCAACAACACAAAAGAGTACAGATTCAACGGGCGGATTAAATATTTTCCCTGCAGACGAGGTGTCTATGCGCCGAGCGCGTGGGACCCCAAATTGGCCGCCAGGTCCGCTAAACCTCCAAAGGAAGGCTTGACATTGGACTGGGTGTACGGCTACGGCGGCTTACAGAACACTAGCAACAACCTGTTCTACAACGAAGACGACCACGCCGTGTACTACACCGCCGCCGTCGGCGTTGTTTTCGACCGACACGTGCACAAGCAGTACTTTTTTCACGGCCACGACAACGACATCCGTTGCATGGCGATGCACCCTGGCAAAAAGCTGGTGGCTACCGGGCAACAAGGTACCGGTACACAATGCCCCATCGTGTGCATCTGGGATACCACTGTTGACAAGAAAAAAGGCAAAATCAGGGGGAAGGTTGCGCAGCTTCCGTTTGAGAACGTTCCTGCGGTCATTGCATTAGCTTTTTCTGATGATGGAGAAAGATTAGTCGCAGTCACCAACAACGCGGACCACACCGTGCACGTTTTCGATTGGAAACTTGCTGATCAGACCTTGAACGAGCTTGCGAACACAAGAAAAGGCGCGCCAAGCGAGCTTGACGAGACCTCCTTCCCTGGCTTGATCACCGTCGGTAAGGGGGGCAAGGGCGATTCCTTCCCGCACGTCTACGGCGCGTCCTGGAACCCGTACGGTAAGTTTGACAAATACGACACGACGGATTCAAAACACGAGTGGAGCGAGTTCGTGACTTATGGGGCGAAGCATGTCCGGTTGTGGCGGCTACACCACGACAGCGAGAAGGTTATCCAAGACGGCACGCGAGTTATTCCGGACAAAGACCATGTGGATTACGGCAAAGGGTCCGAGTTTTACGGCAAAGACGGGAAGAGGGGGGTTTCGGAAGTGGGTTTGTTTACACCGACGGTGCAGCCGTGCGACGTCACATCCGTTGCGTGGCTACCCCCGCGAGGCGAGGATGCGAAGCTTTACGGAGGGGCTGTGTTGGTTACGGGGACGCGGAGTGGATCGCTGTTGCTGTGGCACACGGGTACGAAGGGGCTGCTGTGTATCCGGGAGATTGAAGCACACGCCGAAGGCCCATTAGTCCCATCCATCAGCGGCGGCGATTTGCAGTTGTCGGGAATCCGCGCGATGTGCGTGCGCGACGACGGCGAGACGCTAGTCACCACAGGCAGCGACGGCAAAGTCATGTGGTGGGCCACCGCGGCGCTGACCGGGGCGTGCAGGAGCAAAACGTTCATTGCAACCCCGCACACCACACGTTCGCTCACCGGCGATGACCACAAGACCCCGCCCACGATAAGAGCCCTGGATTGCCACAAACATTCCAGCGACGTGATGCTCGGCACGAACCGGTGCGACATATGGGAAATCGACGATGTCAACGGTGCGCACCCAATGAGCTATGGGCACGCAGGAGACGTCAAAGCATTAGCAGTGCACCCTAAAGACACGCACGTTTTCGCCACTGGCGCCGAGTCAGGCAAGCTCCACCTGTGGAATTCGAATTTGAAAATGCTGAAAGCGAAGGTGACGCTACACCACCCTGCGAGTTCGTGTGCGTTTTCCCCCGACGGCAAGCACGTCGCCGTGGGGTGTAAGGACGGCTGCCTTCTAATTCTGAGCTACAAAAACATCGTCACCGGGCAGTTTAAACAAGTGATCCAAAGACCTGACGACACTCGGTGCGAGTTCCACCACATGAACGAGCAAATCGACGTGGTGCGGTACTCGCCGGACGGGTCACTGTTAGCGGTCGGGTCGAGGGATACTTTCATTGACATTTACGACGTAACGGGGAGTGCCGTTCCTGGACGTTCCGTAGGCGTGATGTACCACAGGCTGCATCGATTAAAAGGTCACAGCTCGTACATCACACACCTGGATTGGTCAACATTCGACAAGAAAACCCCGGAGCGACACGTGTTGCAATCGACGTGCGCGGCGTACGAGTTACTCTACTACGACGCTAATTCAGGCAAGCAGGTTCGTGAATCTTTGAGGGACGAAAAGTGGGACACGCAGACGTGTACGTTGGGGTTCTCAGTGATGGGTATCTGGGGTGCGACTAAACCGGGGGAGAAGGTGCCTGGAGGGACGGATATCACGTCTGTGGACCGGGGGCCTGTGCCTGGAAGGGACTCAATGGGACGCAGAAACAAAGGCGAACTCCTCGCAGCCGTCGACGACTCAGGCAAAGTAAAGTTATACAACTATCCCTGTGTTGTGAAGCATGCCCCATTCAGGGCCATGAGGTGGCGCGACCGACCAGGCCTCGCCAGAAAGCCAGTCGGCGAATCAATCGGTTACATAGCCCACAGCCAAAACATAACGAACGTCAAGTTTGCATCTGAAGGCGCGTACCTGATCACCACCGGTGGGTTCGACCGCAGCGTGATGCAATGGCGCCTCGATGAATCCGCGATAGAACAGAAAGGTTCGACGAAGCGAATAAAAGAACCCAGGCCGTACGTTCGGAAAGACCCTCTTCCCAAAGTCACGATTCCGCGAGGGGGGGATTTGTCAGCAGTGGAGGCAGCTGCTTTGGCTGAATATATGCAAGATGACGATGAAGGTAAAACTTCTTCGGTAACTACTCTGTGTGACTATTTAGTCACCGTGCACACGGGTGACGCGAAAGGGGCAGGGACATCGAGTAGCGTTTTGTTCAGCGCCGCCGGGTCGACGAGCGACGGCAAAACATCCGTCATCCGTGAGACGTATTTAGACACCTCGCCTGACAACTTCAAGCGGAATTCCGTTGACGTGTTCCCGGTCCGAGCCAACGACATCGGCACCCTGACACATCTAAAAATAGGACACAACGACGCTGGCGATTCCCCAGGGTGGCTTCTCAAAAGCGTCACGATTTCGAACGTCACAAAGGGGTGGGAAAAGACGCTTTGGCCGCAAGGCGTGTGGCTGGATCGGCAACGCGGAGGCGAGACGCACGTCACGCTACTGCCTTCCAAAGAAGAAGCTTCCGCACTAAAATCAAGTCTATTGCTGGACAAGACGTACGTCGTGACTGTTAAGACTAGTGACCAGAAAGGATCAGGCACGGACGCGAACGTGTCCATCGAGGTGTTTGGCGAAAACGGCAAGTCAAGCGGCATGCGGAATTTGGACAACGCGATCGATAACTTTACGCGCGGAAAAACTGATAGCTTCGTACTGAGTATCGCGGGTATGGGCAGTGGTGTCAAGAAAGCACGCATAGGACACGATAACGTTGGTTTCGGGCCCGCATGGTGCATAGAGGGAGTCTCCGTGCGTTCGGTTGAAACAGGGGAAGTGGTTCCCTTTGACTTGCCGCCGAAAGGAATTTGGCTCGAGAATCAGGAAAACGCAGTTGACATTTTCCCGTTGCCCAAGTACGCCAAGCCCGCCGTTACCAAAATAACCTACAGAATACAGACGCACACGTGTGACGTCCAGTACGCGGCTACGGATGCGAATGTGTTCATCGAAATAACGGGCGAACATGGCACTTCCGGCAAGCAAAGGTTGAGCAACTCGAGGTTGAACTTCGAACGCGGCGCGATTGATGTTTTCTTCGTCAAATCGGTTGACCTTGGAGCGTTGGTTTCAATAAAAATCGGACACGACGACGCGGGGAGCGAACCGGGGTGGTGTTTGGATCGAATTTTAGTCAGTGAGCTGGATAAAGATGATACACTGATAACCTTCGACGCAGGCCTACCTGGAAAACCAGGCGGACGGTGGCTTGACACGGACAGTGAAGAAGGTGTTACTGAAGTTACCTTGACACCCACTGACGGGGGAAATTCCAAAAATTCGCACAAAACCTTTTACGGGATTGAAACCAAAACCAGCGACGTCAAGTTCGCGGGTTCAGATGCGAACATTCACGTAACCTTAATCGGCGTTTCTGAAAACGGCCGCGAATTGAGGAGCAGGCAGTTCAAGCTGAACAACGGAAACGATAAGACCAGCTTCCAACGTGCCGCTTTGGATTCCTTCGAAGTGGGTCCAGTGAGTGATGACTTGTTCTCAGATTTGATCGCGGTTGAGTTGAGCGTCGACGGCTCGGGTGAAGGAAGTTCGTGGCGCTGCGACTTCGTGACCGTGTGGAACCTACAAGATCCTGAGCGACGCTTCGTCTTCCCCGTCAACTCCTGGTTCGACAAGACCCAAGCTCCACATAAGACGACTCAGGTCATCAACGTGGAAGCATCGCTGGACCCGGAATCAGACGTGACTATTTACAGAGTGGAAGTTTTGACGAGTGATTTGAAAGACGCGGGGACAAACGCTAACGTGTTTGTGCAAGTTGTTGGTGAACTCGGCGATACCGGAGAGTTAGCTCTTGATGCAGACAACTCAGAAAATGTGTTCAAACAAGGCAACAGTGACACGTTCACGCTTGTTGGCAAGCCGAACGTCGGGGCTATCAAGCACATCTTGGTGGGACACGACGAATCAAACGTTAATAATGTTGACCCGGACTGGCACGTCTCGACGATAAAAGTCCACAACGTGAAAAGTAACGTGAGCGAACTCTTTTCTCCAAACTGCTGGATCGGGAAACAAAGAGAGCCTATCTTTGCGTCGAAAATCGTGCTGACGCCTGATGGTGCGCCTACAGTGAAGCTGGTGTCGTATAGAGTCACTGTCAAGACCTCGGACGTTCGAGCAGCGGGAACGGAAGCGAACGTTTCCCTGCGCCTAATCGGCAAAGAATCTGAAACGGAAACTGTCAAAGAAACGTCGATGAAACTTCTAACGAACGCGTCGGATGCTTTCAAAAGAGGTTCCACGGATGTCTTTTTAGTATCAGACATCGAAATTGGAGTGCTTGACAAAGTGGAAGTCACGCACGACGGCATTGATGGCAAAACAGATTGGCACTTGAAATCAATACAGGTTGCGAACCTGGATGATACGTCTGGTGCGCAATCGTTTTTCCACCACCAGGATTGGGTCAAAGGCGGAGCTCCAGTAACTTTGCTTCGCGAAACCGACGGTGTTAAACATAACGCGGGATATAAGGTAACAGTACACACTAGTGACACTCGAGCCGCGGGAACGGACGGCACAGTGACCATACAATTAGTTGGAGATTTGGGGGGAGAGCAAGTGATTACAGATTCGTTAATTCTCGAAAACTCGCCTGACAACTTCCAACGCGCGGCGGCGGATACGTTCCTCCTGGAGACGAAAAACGTCGGGGTCGTGACGGGGTGCGTGATTGGTGTGGAAAACGGCTCTGCGTGGTGCTTGCGTACAATCGCGATCACGAACCTGAGCCTCGATGAATTGGCTGAGACGCGGTTCCAATACGACGACTGGCTGGATACGAAAACGCCTTCCGTGATGTTCTCCGTGGACGACGCTGTAAAAAAGTCGACCGCAAAATATAAGGTAACCGTAAACACGAGCGACTTGAAAGGCTCCGCGACGGGCGCGAACGTAAGTTTGACGATATTCGGTGTTGATGGGATAGACACTGGTGTCTTGCCTTTAGAGAACTCGAGCGATAACTTCTCAAAGGGAAAGCAAGACGTGTTTCACCTTGAAACGCTCGACGTCAGAACTATTTCCAAAATTCGCCTCGGCCACGACAACTCTACGGAAAACGCGTTCGGAACCGACCCGTCGTGGCACTGCAAGGACTTGGTTATCGAGAACATGGCTTCAGGAGACATGTACAACTTCGCCGTGAACAAGTGGTTCGACGAGAACAAGGCTCCCAACATGATCTCGCATGTTTTGTATCCCACGGGGGATTTGAATGACAACTCTGAGACTGTTTGCGCGTACGAAATCACGACGCACACCAGTGACACAAAAGGCGCCGGCACAGACGCGAATGTTTCGGTGACGCTCGTCGGGAGCGATGCAAATGGAAATGAACTTGTAATGGGCCCCGTGCCTCTTGAAGCCGGAGAGGAGGACTTCAAGCGGGGCGCGGTGGACGTGTTTACGGTACCTGGGCCTGCATTCGCAACAATAAAACAAGCCACAGTTACGCACGACGGAGCGGGCGTGACGGGCGGAACGGAGTGGGGTTTAAAAATGGTTGAATTTTCGAAAACAAACGCTGGTGATTTTGACAAGGTTGTCTTCTGGTGCGGCGACGTCATCACCGCAAACACGCCGAAAACCCTTCTGCCAGTTTCATCGTTGGATTCAATACCTCAAACTGACGTCTGGCGGTACACCATCACGGTCAAAACCTCCACGGACCGCGGATCAGGGACGGACGCGAACGTGTGGATCCAGGTGTTTGGCGAAAAATCCGACACCGGCGTCCGGTCGCTGGACGTTTCGAGTGACGATTTCAACAGAGGCGGCGTTGATGTTTTTACCGTGGAGTCGTTGTTTTTGGGTGAGATTGGTTCCATCAAGATCGGACACGACAACTCAGGCGTGTCCCCTAACTGGAAGCTCGAGTCCGTGACGGTGAAAGACACCTGCGGGGAGGGTACAACGGCAACTCACTTCCACGCAAACAAGTGGATTGATACGAATCAACCAGAGGTGGAGTTGATGCCGAGCGATTCTTTTGACTCTCAACTCGAGTCGTTGAATCAGCGCTACACCGTCACTGTGCGCACTGGGTCTGACCGAGGGGCGGGCACGGATGCGAACGTGTGGATTGCAGTGTACGGCGCAAACGGCGATACCGGCCGCCGGCCGTTGGACATGTCGAAAGATGATTTCAAACGAAGCGGCGTCGATTCCTTTACTTTGGAGTCACCTGCTTTGGGCGATATTCGGTGCATAAAAATCGGACACGACAACACCGGTGTGTCTCCCAACTGGATGCTTCAGTCTGTGACGGTTGAGTCCGTTGACACAAAGGTGAGCGACTCAGAGAACCAACCGGTAACGCACTTCATGGCGAACAAGTGGATCGATTCCAACGTACCTCCGTTCGTAACCGAGCTGGAATTAACGCCTAGTTATGGACTTGAGGAAGCCTCTCAACCCTCAAAAACCACAACCTACGCCATCACAACCCGCACTTCCGATGAAACCGATGCTGATTCAAACGCCAACGTTGCGATTCAAATCCAAGGGACAGAGGGGGTTACGCAGTGGCAAGACCTGGCTATGTGGCAAGGCGCGGGGCACACGTTCTGCAAGGGCGCGGAGGATAAATTTTCAATCTCAGGTGTTGATGTTGGAGTCGTGACGAGCGTTACTATTAAGCACGACGGCGTCGGTACGCGCGGGAAGTGGCGTGTTTTATCGTTAGACGTCCGGCACGACAATACTGGTGCTGTGTCGAAGTATATCGTCGACGACTGGATCGGCGGCGACGACGGCGGAAGCGTTGAAGTAACCCTCACCGCGGAGAAGGACTTGAAACGACTCGCGACGAGAAAAGTGAAAAGCGCGGTGAAGGTGGAGGGTGAAATAGCACCGGTACAAGACACAGTTTCCAGAATTGCGGAGGTTGTTCCGAAAATGGAAAGCATGTCTTCGTATGAAAAAGCGCCATCCCCGCGGCGAGACACCGTGCCCGTGCCCGTGCCCGTAACCCCGGTAACGCAGCCTGTTTTCACACCAGAAAAACAAGAAACCCCCGAGGAGAGGGAAACCCGGGAATTCACCGAACTGGAAGCGCGAGTCGCGGCGGAAGCGGAAACAGAGGAACGCAAGGCGATCGAGAATGAGAAACGAAAAGCAGCAGAAAAAGCAAAAGCAGAAGCTCAAGAAAAAGCACAAGAGGCTGAGGAACGCAAAGCACTCGAAACCAAGAAAGCCATGTCTTCCATGTCTCTTAAACCCTCAAAAGTTAAGAGCAACAAGGGATCCAGTACGAGCTTGACTTCGAAGGCGTCTTCTAGCAAAGTCGATTCCACGAGCTTGTTGAAAACGCTGGACGTGACTCAGCCTTCCGCAGAACGCGCGGGGTACGAGTTCGAAATGTCAATCTCGAGGGACCCGGTTTCGCTGCCCCTGAAGGTAAGGATTTTAGGCAAGGGAGGCGAAGGCGTGGCGATCGTTCCGCAAGACGTCGCCTTCGCCTCGTTCACGTTACCCACGCCCATGGAGTTTATAACCAAGGTGTACGTCGGGTTTGTTGATGATGAGGATGTGGAAAACATTCCATCCGTTGCGCTGGAGCGCGTTTCCCTGTCGGACCCGAATCGGGGCGACACGTGCGCGTTCCAGTTGCACGGTGCTGTTCTTGACGCGACACACCTAGAAGTACGCGCCAGAAGAGAAGCCACCCCAGGCCTTCAATGCGAGGAGTGGGAAGAAGCCGTGGCGCGGAAAGATGGCCGAGAGAAGAAGTACTGGTTTTCGCAATCCAGGAACGAAAGCGTGTGGAAGGAACCAACGAAGTACTACCCAGTGACGTTTCCGCAGCCGGACGCGTGAGGGGTATTGGTAGATGAGTATACTGTAATTATGATGGATATCGTTATTTTTTTTTGAGAAATGCTATCACTCTGAGTCCCAATACGAAGACGCATCGGAGAGGCTCTCGCTTTCGCTGCTTTCGAAGAAAGGATTTCCATTTTCGTATACTTGAGGGCAACCGTTCTCGATCGCCCACTGTCGCACCTTGGGGTGCCCTCCCCTCTTTGCGTAGAAGCATGTCCACTCGTCCCACGGGCATCCGTTCGCGTGCAACCACTGCACCACCTTGAAATGCCTTCTCTCTGCTGTGTAAGAGCACGTATATTTGGTACACCTGCCGCCTTTTGCGCATGCCCACTGCAGCACCTCGAGATGCCCGCCCAACGCTGCGATTCGCACGCACGCACTCAAACTCCACGGGCAGCCGTCCGTGTACAACCATTGAAGCACCTTGAGGTGCCCGCCCCCAGCCGTAGCCTCGCACGCTTTCGAGTCACACGGGCAACCGTTTCCGCTCCCACTTCAGCGTCTCCAGATGTCCACTTCTCGCTGCGCGCTCGCAAACATGTCTATCGTTTTTCCGCGTCAGATGACCTGTCTTGAGTTTGTGCTTAAGCGTGCTTAAAAATCCGCGAAGCGCGGCTCGCTCCACATTTTGGTTTTCAAGCTTCCGCCGCCCCATCCCCGCAACTGCGTCGCGCATCCCACTACTTACCGCTCGAATTTGTGGGAGATCTATAGGATCCCTAAAAAACTCAGATTTGAGGATGTGCGTGATCACCACGTCGTGAGGAAGACCTGAGATCAATTCCTGCGTCTCAGACTGATGCGCATCGTTCGTGAGCGCTGTTTGCTCTTCTTCGTGCGCGATTTTGTTGCTTGCTTGTGCTGCGGTCATCGTGGAGGGTGTCGTGCGTGTGCGCGTAGTTGTGAGTCGTGGCTTCCGTTTCTCGGACGTTACGACGAGCTCATTTTGGCAATATCGGACAGACCGAAAACCAATTCCTGGGAGCCGTAAGGTTCCGGCGCCAGACCTGGATGAGCGCCGTGCCGTGTGGGTGTCCAGTCGCGCACTCCGCGAGCGAGACATCCACTTCCAAGTTTGCTTCGGCGGCTGCGTCTTCCGTTGGTCGAGACCCTCGTGGTCCGTTCAGGTCGGCTCACAAGTGCCGAATCGCGCGAACGAAAAAAGCTTTTCGCGAGCCGACATTGGCAGCGATGTCGACCGAGTCCGGGTCTCACACGACGCACGAGGTGAGGGTTTGGACCAAGTACGAAACCGAAGGACTGCTGCGTGACGGCGCATCACCTTGGCAAGCCGCACTCATGGCGACACCGGAGATCAAACTCGTAAAGGGCGAAGTCGAGGAGGGTGAGGGTGGGTTGCATTCGGGGAATGATGACAATGACAACAACTCCAACTTAAGCGCGTTTTGCACAAAATCATTCTTTGCCGCTCTGAAATCGTCAACAGAAGGCCACGTCCTGTACACCGCGAAGGAGCTCACCTCCACGCAGAGCATGCTACAGGAGAACCTCGCCAACGTAGGTGGGAATGGAAATGAAACAGGAAATATCAAACCTCTTTCGAGAAATAGCCGGTTTCCAATTGGCGCGTTGGTCGTTGCGGATTCTCAAGTCGGCGGACGCGGCCGCGGCGGCAACCAATGGACGTCCCCAAAAGGATGCTTGATGTTTTCCTTTGTCACTGAGCATACGAAGGGTACGACGCTTCCGTTTTTACAGTACGTCGCGACTATGGCCGCGGTGGACGCGATCCAGGAGTGCGCTGATAAATCGATTGAGAATGCTGTTTCGGCTTATTCTGAAAAAAATAAAAATTCAAATCCAATAAAGTTCCGCAAGGGCACCGGTCACGCCGTCGATGTCAAAATAAAGTGGCCCAACGACTTGTACAGCGCGGGGCTGAAAATAGGCGGTGTGCTTTGTGCGTCGACGTATGTAGACGGGAAGTTCGACGTCGTGATAGGGGTGGGGCTCAATTTGGACAACGAAGCGCCTACTACTTGCGTTAATAAAATCATTGACGCGAAGTGGAGAATGCTTTTGGAAGATGCTATGGGCAATGAGACTGGAGATACTGGTGACAAAGAAACCCCTAGCGATACTGTGTCTATAACCCCCACTTCTCGTGAACAGCTAACCGCCAGTTTCATGAACCGCTTCGAGGCGTTGAGTGGCTTGCTGAATTCGACAGATTCGTTCGATAACTTGGAACCTAACTATTTGCGCCAGTGGTTGCACACGGACCAATCCGTAATTTTAGAAGAAAACGACGGGAAGGTCAAAACCTCCGTGATCGTTCGCGGGCTAACCAAGTCGGGGTACTTACTTGCCAGCGGTTCTAATGGACAGAGGTATGAGTTGCACCCCGATGGTAACAGCTTTGATTTCTTCAAAGGACTGGTGAGGAAGAAGTTGCTGAACTAGAACTAGCAGAAGTAACAGTAGCGAGAGTGCCTATGACTTAATTATAACTATTCCAATGACTCCAATCCTTCACTCAGTCCACATCATCCGCTTCCGAACTACTCCCTGCACGTTCCTGGACACATAAACCACATATGCACACAAAACCATATGCCGCGAGCGCTTCTCTTCTTTTCTCCACCGGTTCGGTTTCATCGACATAAGACACTGAGAGTTCTTCGTCTTTTGCGATATCCCGAAGCGCTTCGATTCGCACCATGGTCCGCCCGCGCCAGGAGCTGTACCGCGTCACCGTGCTCGGTGTACATGAGTGGTTCACTAAACACAGCAGTCCAAACAAAGCTTGGCCGGTGAACATGGGGAATAGCCTTCGCGAGGTGTCGTATAAATCCTCGGCGTCGCTGGTGGAGTCGATGCGGATTTCTGATAATTCAATTTCTGAGTTGTTATCGTCGTCTTCATCCACCTCATCCCCATCGCCTCCCCACCTCGGCCTACCCTCTCGCAGATCCTCATCGTCCCGTTTTTTCTGCGCATCCAGGGCGATAGGCAGAAGTACTTCTAGGGTAGCCCACGCGGAGTCAGCTCCTTGGTGCTCGTCTATTTTTAAAAGCTCCCGTGTTACGTTCCGCATCGGTCCGTCCACGCGCAAGCTCCACTGGTTCAAGTCGCAAATCCCGAGGAGGTGCGCGAAACCGGGTAGGCCGAGCTTGTCCAGTACAGTTGGTATTTTAGAAGTAGTTGCGTAAGATGCTTGTGTCGCGGCGTAAGCGGGGGTGTCATCGATAGAATCATCCACAGATTGTTGCCTAATTACTGCACCTGCAGCCTCACACGTAGCCACCGCTGACGCTTTCAACAGCGCCGCGCTTCTCGCCGCGACGCTTTGCAGTTTCCTCGAAGTCTCCTCGGAATTTTCGCCAGACACGTCCCACCACGGACCTCCCACCAAACCCCTGAACGGCTTAGTAGCATCAACCCAGCCCTCCCCGTGACTAAGACTTGCCGCTATTTGGCCCACCATTTCCGTAACCAGCTTTAAATTATCGTGGTGGCCGCAGTCTCGGCGAAACGCGGCGGCGGCGACCACGGCGGCGCGTTCCCGTTGATTTTCGTTTTCGTCTGCGTTTTTGTTTTCGTTTTCAACCGATGATCCGTTTCCAGCCAACCCGCAGCACGCCACGTCGTGTCCGTACCCCGCGTGATCAACCATACAATCACCACTGCAGTACACAGCGGGACAACCACGCGTGTACCGGTGGCGACAAGGCGTGATTTTCGGAATCTCGGAACATTGCTCGAACCCGGGAAGGGTAGACAAAGGTTTAATTTCTCCCGACGAGTCGTTCTCTGCGTCCCAACCATCTTGGATCATCGCTCGCGACGCGGCTTGGAACGCCGAGCACCTCCCCGCCGCCAAATCAAGCTGCGTCTCTATCGTACCCACCGACCTGTGGCACCACGCGCACGCCATTGTAAACTCCGCGTTTTCAAAAGTCTGCGCGCTGACCAACGGAGCTTCCGCCCAAAGCATTTCGCCTTTGCTCACGTCGCGCGTTAGAGAAATTCCATTGCCGCGGCCCGCAAACGCCCCAACGCGAACAGGCGCTTTTTCAGACAAGCTCTGGAAGTACGATCTCAAACCGTCAGTGGAGGTCATACAGTCCTTGTCTTCTAAGTCGATTTCTTCTGCGTATTCAATTTCACAAGACTGCGTGGTGCTATTCAGTCTGCCATTCGCCCTGTCGGCTTCAATCGCGGCTCGTTCTTGTTCCGATATCTTAGTTTTCTTCGCCTCCACCGCGTTTCGAAAATCCGCCATCGCCGCGCTGTACGCCTGGTTTTCCATAGGTGCTTGGAGCAGCCACGGTGCGTTTGGATTCAGCTCATTCGCAGCGAAGCTCACGTTTACAGTTCTCGGATTCACAGTAACCGCGCCTACGAACACGTCGCCGCAGAAATCGCCGTCCACCATTAGCGCGCATTGGTTTGCGAGAGTTGTTGCTCGAACATTCGGTGGTTTACATTTTAGCCTGCCCACTTCGTCCACGTACATGTATACACCCCTCCCGCCGTTCGTGGAAGAAGGGTGCACTAACGCGAAAGTTTCCGATTTGCCTGAGGACGCAGCAGCAAGGATACGTGCGGTTTGATAATTCGATGTGGCCGATGATGACCCTGAACCGTCACTCCCGGAAGATGCGAAAGATTTGGCGGTGAGATTCGGAAGCGCATCGCCGGCGTACCCGAGCGCTTCCGCGGATAGCTCCTCCACATCAAGAGAGTCGTCCCATGGGATGCGCACGTACGTGAATACATGTCCACTGTCTGGTGTTCTCTCCATCCCCTGCCCAGAGTCGGGGCGCGAACCCATGCGTGCCGTAGGGTATGGCGGAAGGTACCGTAACCTAAAGAGTGCAGTCGGCGGTGTGTCGAGTCAGTCTCGCTCCAATATTTTTTCAACTTCTCGACCGTTCGACCGCAACATGTTTCCAGATCCGGGTTGCGCAAGCACGCCCGCTGCGGGACATGGCCGGCATGTTTGGCAAAGTCGCTAGGGTACGTGAGCGAAGCGAAATCCACCGCGCGCATTTCATTTCCAGCCCTTTGGATGGCAAATCGCTCCCGTCTCCCCACGGGCTCATGTTTCATTTCATCGGGACGCGGGGTTGGGGTGCCCAAACAATCTTTCCGTCCCGAGACTGTCCCCACTGTACTGCTTTCTTTCCAATCGCTCATCTAACCCCTCCCTCCCCATACATTCTGCAGGGCGCTGCCGGTTTGAAAGGCGCCGTGGGCGGCATGGCGCGTTCCGTTGTGTTCGGAGATGGAGACCAAAACGGAGACATGGATGATGGCGGGGCTGAGATTCTTTTGGAGCGAATTGCGGATGGCGTTTTGGCGGCGGACCGGCGGGCCGCGGCAATAGAGCTCCGGGACTTGGTGCAAAGAGTTCCGCTGGCGCAGTTCGCAGTCGGTGCGATGGGCTTGCCCACGTTGACTACTTCATTAAGAGAAGAGAGGGAAGACCCGGAGCTGATGCACGGCGTGTTAGAGGCGCTCACGGCGTGCATTGCAAGCGGCGACGTATCTGCCGAAAAAAGCTCGTCGAATGACTTGAGTAACGCGAGTACCCAACAGCCCGATATCGGTTTATCAGTCGCTGAAGCGTTCGCCAAGACGCCTCACAACTGCGAGCTGATTCTATCCCTGCTGGATGACCAGGACTTTTATACCAGGTACCACGCGACACAGCTGCTCACCGCGCTTGCGAGCCGGGTGGCGCATACGTTACGCGGCGCGGTGATGGCGTCCCCCACCGGCGTCGCGAAGCTGATGGACATGATGCTCGAGCGCGAAGTCATTCGCAATGAAACCTTACTACTCCTAGTGAGATTGACAAGCGAATCCGAGGATTTGCGAAAAATAGTCGCCTTCGAAGGCGCGTTCGAGCGGTGTTTCAATATCATCAGGGAAGAAGGCGCTAGCGACGGCGGCGTGATCGTACGCGACTGCCTCGAGCTGTGTTCCAATTTGCTGCGAGCCTCGATTTCGAACCAGGTGTTTTTCCGGGAAAGCTCGTTTCTGGCTAGGTTGCCTGAAACCATAGCGAGCAAGACACCTGCTGTAGCATCATGGACGCAAGCCCCCCCGCTCTCGGCTCAGAAAGCCGCTAATTTGCTATGTGCGTTGGAGCTCGTAACACTGCTTGTGTCGGACGGAGACACAAGGGAAGCGGCTAAAATACGGAACGCGGCGAAATCCGGCGTCAACGAAACCGTCGCAGCTGAGATTGAAGCACGCGACATATCGGCGAAAAAAGCGAACAGGGATATGAATCAGAAAGAGCTGGTGAAGGCTGGTATGTTAGAAGCGCTGCTGCAGCTGTGCCTGGGGGACAAAGCCGTGAACAACGCGCCGACGCGGACGTTTGCGCTGCGGTGTCTCGGTGATTTAGTTGCCGAGTCCAAGGAAAACCAAGACGTGCTGTTCGCTGCTGAAGTGAAGGTCACTAGTGCGGGCGATGACAACGCAACAAAGAACCCAAGCACAACGGAATCGGCCCTTCTCGCGACGCTGCGTGTGGCGCTCAGGGGCGAAGACGCCGCGGAGAGGGTCGCCGCCGAGCAAGTCTTTGCGCGGTGTCTTTCTGGAAACAACGAACTGCAACTGGTGTGCGTCTCCACGTTCGCGCCCGTGGGCGAGGACGAAGGGGACGAGGACGTGTCACTAGGCGCACTGCTCGCCAGAGCGCTAGTGGGCAAGTCCGGCAAGAACAAAGCAGCGCCACGGTATGACGGCGAATTAGATCATATGAGCAAACAGTCACACGGAGCACCAACTTTTACACCCGGGTTGAGTGATTTGGAAATTTCGTGTCACGCCGCCGCGGTGTTGCGCCACGTTTTGGACGGCAACAGAGCCGCGCAGGCGAGAATTTTATCCATCCCCCTGGAGTTGCCAAGATCAAACACCTCGCCGCCTGAATTGTTGCTTCCAAGACTCGTAAGGTACCTCTCCGCGGCGGCGCGGCTGATCCCGGCGGCGGACGAGGAGCGTGAAAGACGGGAGGCCGAGTACGGCCGGTACGGCGGCGGAGGTGACTTTGCTGCTGCGGAACAAGCCGTAGCTGATAAAACATCGCGTGCGGCGAAGCTGAGAGTGGAGCGTACTCAAGCCACGCTGTTGCGTGTTTTAATCGCGTGGCTCCACGGATGTGCGCCCGCTGTGCGCGCGTTCCTGGCGCCCGCCCATCACCTCCCCATGCTCGCGGACTTGGCGCGAAGCGACTCGCCGCACGTCGCTGGGCTGGCGTGCGTGCTTCTTGGGTGTTGCCTCGCGAGCGGCGACGTTGAGGCATTGGACTCCGATGCAGACGCCGCTAGAGGGGTGCTGGACGTCGTCACAGTGCGTGTCGGCCTTGATGTGTTCTTTGGCCGGTGGGAGGAGATGATGGGAACTGGCGAGTTCCGCTCGGCGGCGCTCGGGCCGACGCTCTCCAAACCGCTCACGCGAGTCACCGCGAACAAGCTAGCGTCTTCCGGTGTAGAGTCGAGGGAGACCGACTTCGATGCGCAGTTCAAACACACGCTGTACGACACGAAGGTTGCGAGTTTCATTCAAACCTTCGAACAGACAGTCAAGGAAAGGGTAATCGGACTGTACGTGCGGCCGAAGGGGGCGAAGAAAGGTGGGATGGCGTCGGCGGCGGCGACGTGGGAACCTTCCGCCGGCGAAACCCCAGTCCAACACGTCACTCGTTTAAAAGGATTACTCCGCTCGCACGAAGCCGAGCTCGAGGCACAACGCGCGCGGAACGCAGTGTTGGCGGAACGCTTGATGACCAAGGGAAGCAGTGGCGGTGGGGATGCAGATGAAGGTGAAGATACAAACACAGACACAAACTCAGGGTCGGTGCAAACAAACACGAACAATTCTGAAAGCGTTGAGCTCGCCGCTTCTTTGGAACGCGCGCGGTTAGCGTCAGAAGAGGAGCTCCGGAACACGAAAGCCGAGCTCGCGGAAGCTCGATCTGCAATCGCGTCCTCCGAAGAGAACCTAAGGGGGCTGTCGCAAGCGTACAACGGCTTGGAGAGTGAAATGGTTAAAAGAGACGAGGAAAATGCCGGGCTACTCGAGAAACTCGAAGCTGTTGGAACAGCGAATGTAGCCCCTGTAGCCCCTGTAGCACCTGACCCTGCCGCCCTCGCTGCGGCAAGAGAAGAAGGTCGTCGAACCGCCATTGCCGAGATGGCCCAGCAGCTTGAGGAAACGGAAGAGGCGGCGGCGGCGGATGTTGCAGCGGCGCGGCGAGCTGGGGCTGAGGAAGCCGAAGCGTTAGCGGCGGCCGCGGCGGAGGAGGCGGAGACGGAGATGAGCGACATGTTAACCTGCCTTGGGCAGGAAGAATCCAAGGTAGAGGCACTCATGGCACTCCTGATCGAAAAACACGGCGAAAATGAACAAGATCTCGAAGCAATGCTGGAAGAGGTAGCGGGGCAAGACGAAGACAAAGATTAGCGATTATTTTTAATTTGAAACTTCTGATTCACTGAAACCGACACGCCGCTTCAGTTATCGATATCCACGATTGCCAGCCGTCCCTCCCTCCACTTTCCCGCACACATCCACTTCCTCCAACTTTGGCCAGCATGTCCGCTGTCACCTCCTCTTCCCTGGCGTTCACCGCCGCCGTTGTGCCCCGCACCGTGCGTTCCAGCACCGTCGTCCGCGCCGCCGGCCGCGCGCGTTGCGTCAGCGTTTCGGCTGTCGAGAAGGTGGCCCCTGCCGAGGTAAAGGACCACCTCGATCGCGGGTTCATTCTGGTGGACATTCGAGACCCTGAAGAATGTGCAGAGACTGGCTACAAGTCCAGCTGGAAGAACATCGTGGTAAGTACATGCACTTGTAGACGGGGACCATGCTCCATCCCGGGTCCTCACCGCGCATCGACCACCCCACCTGCACACGAAAAAACCGCGCCGAGCCACCGGAGGCTTCGTCTCAGCCCTCCATTCCGAATCGCGGTCGAGCTGGCAAATTTGCGGTTTCAAATCGGGTTCGGCCGGTCAGTTTGACCGAAAAAACAGCTGAAGACCGATGAGAAACAAAACGTTTTGCCGATGAAGCAGTGCTTTCTCGTGGCCAAAAAACAAAAACAACTGTGAAACTGACATTTTTTTCCTTTTCTCATCCCCCTACAGCTCGCCGCTATGGACGACGCCGGCGACATCCACATGAACCCCAACTTCTTGGCTCAAGTCAGGCAGGAGTTCCCCAACTCCATGAGCCGCATTCTTATCGCGTGCGACGACGGCACGTTCCGCTCAGAAAAGGCCGCCGCCGCTATCGTTGACAAGTGCGGTTTCTCAAACGTCAAGATCATTGACGGCGGCATCGACGCGTACCTCGCGCACTCCCCTCTGTCCGACGCGGACAAGATAAAGTGGAGGATGCGACCTGAGATTGGCGAGGACCTCTCCGTTTTGGTCACGGGGGTGGACACCAGGCAGGAGGGGCAGAAGTACTACTAACTGAGGGACGCGAGTGTCCATGTTGAAATGAAATTTACTTCCAAGCTCTATTTTTGGCAACTCTTCTCGGAACGCACGACGAAACTTCTCCAAAAGCTACGACTCTTCTCTTCCCGTCGTGGCCGCGGAGCGAGCGCACACATAGTGCGCGCGGAGGTGAATAATGGGGCAACAGCATAAGCGGTGCTCGCACGGAAGGGTGAAAGGCCTGTGCAAGGAATGTAACCCCTGCCCGCACCGCAAGCTGAAACACCACTGCTTGGCGTGCAGTCCCTGCCCCCACGGCAAGCTGAAGCGCGACTGCGTGGCGTGCACCGGCTGCTCTCACGGCAAGCGAAAGGGCAGGTGCGCAGCGTGCAAAACAGCACACGCTGATCAACCGAGTTCGAAGCGGGTCAAGCTCGAGCCCGAGAGTTCACCGGAAATCAAACAAGAGCCCGAGATCAAACAAGAACCCGAAGTCAAACAAGAGCCCGAGCCGTTCACCATCCGCGGCTATTTCGGCATCGATGAGTAGATACGTGTCGATGGAAAGTAAAAAAATAGTGTTACTAGACATAATAGGCATAATAGGCGCGCTGAAACTCAAACGCTGATATAAAACTACCTTACACCGCGCTTAGCGTAAGTCTTTCCTCTGCGGATCCCGTCCTGGCTTCCAGGTACGTCTTGGCGCGCTTCACGGATCCACCCGCGGCGAGCACGGCGGCGGCGACGAGCGCGCATAGCGCGACGCCTCCCACGGCGAGCGTGGCGCCGGTTCCGAAACGGTCCCCCGCGTACGCGGCACCGAGCGCGGCGCGCGGCTGGCTTCGTCCAGCCACGGTTTTGGGCATGCTGATGCCCAGCCTGCCCAGGCTCGCGCTCGCGGCGGCTGACGCGGCGAGGAACGCGGGGTAGGTTTCGATTTTGTCTCCAAGCTGGTCCCCGAGCACGGCGAACGCGTCGCAGGTTTCCATGCACGTTCCGAACACGTAGTTCTTGGAGTCAAGGGTCTGCGCGGGCAGGTACGGGCGGTTGCGCCACGCCCCGGCGAAGATCGAGGTGCACTGGTTCGAGAGCTGCGGCGAGACAGTTTCGCCAAAGGACCGTTGCCACATCTCTTTGTTTTTGGTGACCCCGACGTCGTACACGTGGTTCGGGGCGTTGGCAGAGTTTTGGCCTCGCTGAGTGTCGCCTTCCTGTTTTTTCAAGTCACTCTCCGCGATTGAAAAGCCGTATTCAATCGCGTCGTCGTAGCGCTCGTAGTTCCGTTGTGTCAACGCGAACGTACAGGTTTTGTGGTACGGCCTCGAGTCCACGGGCGAGGTGTATTCGTCCATCACGATGCCGTCGTTGAAGTCCCAGTGTTTCGGTGAGTCGTGCGCGATCGCGTTGGACACCAGTTTCCACTGCACAACGTCCTCCAGCGCCAGGGGCTCGTGAATGTACAAGTCATCCGTGCTCCTGACCGGAGTGCCCCGCGCCGCCAAGCGCTGCGCGGAGTTGTCAAGCTGCAAATCCACAACCTCGGTGGGGACGCACTCCGTGGAGACGTAGAAGCACGGGGGGGGAGTCACCACGCACGGATCCGCAGCCGGGCACTCAGGGTGAACCCCTTCGTCGTCGTGTAACGCGTTTATAATCAATTGGAACTCTTCGTACCCAGGCGAGGCGTTGCCGGAGGGGCACACCACGTCGTCGGCGTCGCACGTGCGGTCCGCAGAAAGTTGGTCGGTGTCCCTGTCGGTTATCGCGTTCGCGGAACCGGCGCACGTGGCTTGGCACCGGTCCTCCAGTTGGACGTACCAGTGCTTGTGGTAAACAGACATGGCGATGAACGCGGTTTTGGTGATGTGCGTGGGCCACTCAAACGCGGTGACGTTGAACCCGGACGGGGTGGACAACGCGTACTTGCTGTGCGCGTGCGTCTTGGTAAGCGCGTAGTCGGTCCAGCGGTACGCCGGGGAGAACGCAAACGCAGACGGCGCGGCGTACACGGGAGTCACTGTGAATGCGGGAGGGTCTCCTCCGTACGCGCGCGCGCCGTTGGTGGGGTTCGCGATGTAGTTGAACCCCGCGCCGTTGCCGAATTCCGTGACCGTGACACCGCGCGCGGTTAACCCGCTGTCGCGCAGATACACGGTGCGCGCGGTGGTCACGGCTTGCGCGTTCCACATCCCGATGTCGGTAATCGCGTCGTCGATGCCCCCAAGTCCTTCGTTGGCCAAATCGTAGTTGCGAAGATACGCGTCTTGGTCACGCTGCCGCGCTGCGGTCCAATCGGAGTACGCCGCGTTGCCAATCGCGGTGTTGATTGAGGACGCGTCTTGAAAGTTGTTAGTGTTGAATGCGAAATTTCCACTAACACCCTCGTCACTCACAAATTGTTGTAACAAGTCGTTCTGTTCAGAGATGTACGACGTTTTGTACGTGCGTTTGTTCGCGGTGTTGAACGCTGAGATGTCGGAAACGGCGTCCTCAACGTCGGCAGCTTCCAAAACGCCGTACCCGTTGGAGGTTGCGTACGCGTCGTACGCGGCTTGCTCCTGCGTGACGCGCAAATCAAGAATCTTCCGCTCGAGCTCCGAGTTGAAGTCGGTCAAGGAATCGCCTGGGGTCGCGGATCAAGCGGAGGCGGCGTCGCCCTGGTGGATCACGTCGTTCGCGACGCGGTGGTTGTCGAACGCGTCGCGAAGGGCTTGTTCGAACTCTTCACCCAAGTCGCCCCCCAAAGAAGAAGCGTCTTCGTTGGCGAGGTAGTTGTCGTAGTTGTCCTGCTCCATGGCGAGATACATTGAAAACGCCTCGCGCTGGATATCCGCGTTCAAGCCGTCGATGTCCTTGGTCACCGAAGAGCTTTGGAACGACGAAAACTTGTACGTCAGCTCGGTTTTCGAACCGCCCATAGAGTCGGGATCTTCGCGGCCGTAAAAACCATCCGCGGGTTCGCCATCTTCACGGCTCGCGCCTAATGAAGGCGCCACGAACTCGGAAACATCCCAACCCGATTCCTCGATGAACCTCTCAAGGCCCTCGGTGATCTGCTGCGTGTTGAACGGGTTGATATCGGATTGCCAGTCGTACACGTCGGACATCGGTAAACCAGGGCACGACTGGTTGAACGGCGCGGGGGCGTTGCCATTTGCTGGCAAACATCCGGGATGAGACACGCCCGCGGGGTCGGAGTGCACATAACCCGCGCTCACGAAGCCCACCAGGGCGACCGCGAGAACGGGGCGCAGAGTGCCGCGAATCGTGCTTCGCATGCTGGACAGTGACTTCGGAGACCGTATGGAGTCGGAGGTTGCCTCGCCGCGCGCGAAGGACTGCCGAAGCATGGGAGGGGGGGTTCAGGTTCAGGGGGTGTTCATTTACATATTGTTTTTTGAGCAGTCTTGTGAGACTGGTTTTGGCAAAATGTCTCGGAACGCACAACTTACCAAAAAGCTTAGACTCTGCTCTTCTCGTCGGGGCGCGTGGAGCGCAGACTTGCTGCGCGCGGAGGTGAATAATGAGGGGAGGACATAAACGGTGCTCGCACGGACGGGAGAAATACTGTTGCAAAGAGTGTAACCCCTGCCCCCACGGCAAGCGGAAAAACGCCTGCGCGGTGTGCACCCCCTGCCCTCACGGCAAGCGGAAAGCCGACTGCGTGAAGTGCACCCCCTGCCCTCACGGCAAGCGGAAATGCAACTGCACGGTGTGCACCAACTGTCCTCACGGGAAGCCGAAGTACAGATGCGCGGCGTGCAAAGCGGCACGCGCTGTTTCTCCGAGTTCGAAGCGGGTCAAGCGCGAGCCCGAGAGTTCGCCCGAGATCAAACAAGAGCCCGATATCAAGCCCGAGCCCGAAATCAAGCTAGAGCCCGAGCTGTTAACCATCAGAGGATATTCCGGCATCGGAGAATAGACAAGTGGGCAACGAAAGAGTAGTAAGATAGTAACAGAGTGTTAAATACAGATAGACACGCTGATAAAATCATCACAACTCTTCTCTCTCCGGTAGGCGCCGCTCCCCCTCTCCCCCACCCCCTGTGTTGAGGAATTCCAAGGCAACCCCGATGTGCATAGCCACGCCTTTGTGCAACACCGATTCGTCCAGCACGTATTTCCCGCTGTGCAGGGGATACACTGAGCCTTTTTCAGGCGAGTACACACCGAGCCATGCCATATTCGAGGGCCAGGTTTGCACGAAGAACCCAAAGTCTTCTCCCGGCATCACCGGGTCCACGTTACGTAAAACATATGAGTTGCCAAACATCTCAACGCCAACACGCGTGACTAACTCGTACACCTTGGGGTCGTTCACCGTCGGAGGGTAGTGCGCGCGTTTAATGCTCCGGCCTTCAGATCGTCCGACTTCAGGGGAGAAGTCAACAGTGACGTCGCAGCCTAAACTTTTCGCGGACAAGGTTGCAATATTCTCAATTGCATCAAACGCGCTTTGGAACGTTTCAGGGGACGTCGCGTGGAACTGCCCAACGAGACGCACTTGCTTTGGCGAGAACTCATGTTCTGACCCAGGAAGTGACGAGTAAAAACTTTCACTTGAAGAGCTACTCGAAGCATTACTCGATTTGTTACTCCCCATACTGCTATCCACCACGGTGACTGTGACCAGCGCTGCGTCGAGCGGGTCCACTAACTGCGACGCGAAGGTTTGAAGCGCGCTGATAACTCCGGCGGCGCACAAAATAGTGTCTGCATTATTTTTATGTTTCCCTTCCTCATCCTGACTGTTTGCCAACGAAGAGTTCGCTTCAGATAACTTGATTTCAAACGCCGCGCTTCCCGCCATGATGGTTCCAACTCGCGTCCCGATCACCCCGCTTTTGGTTTCGGGGTACGGCCAGTTGTGTAACGCGAAGGCGGCTTGGATTTTCGGTGTAAATTTCAATAATCCTTTTTCCAGCATCGCCCTCGCCCCAGCGCCGCCTTCCTCCGCGGGCTGGAACACTAAATAAACCGTTCCGTTTAATTTAGATTCGTGTTTTTTCAATATCTTAGCCGCGCCTAACAGCATCGCGACATGGCCGTCGTGGCCGCAGGCGTGCATTATACCGGGGGTTTGGCTTTGCAAATGCGTTGGAAAGAAATCAGCCGAGCTCTCTTCAAAAATCGGAAGCGCATCCATGTCCGCCCTCAGCAAAACAGCGGGGCCTTCGCCGTTACCTATCTGCCCCACCACGCCCGGGGCCGCGACGTCTTTGTGTTCGATTCCCATTTCATCGAGCTCTCTTTTGATAACAGCAGAGGTGCCGAACTCCTCCCACATCAGCTCGGGCGAGCGGTGCAGCTCTCTTCGTATCGTTATGACGTAGTTGGATTCGGTGAAAGCGGCGGTGGCGACATCGCGCAAACGAAACGATTGATGAGATGAAACAGGTTCCACACCTGTGACCAGTGTTTGGTTCGCTAACACGAACACCACGACGATCCAGCGCAGCACCGAGCTCACATTATCACGTGCTCCACCAAATCCACGCCGAATCGAGACCATCGACGTGTCGCAACGCCGCGCACGAAGAGATGAACGCAGGTCGCTTTTCCAACGAGAAAAGGAGTTGTTAACATATTTTCGGGGAAGAGTTTTGATTTTGCCAAATAAAGTTACACTCATCCCTTCTACGCCCCCTCCACTTTCTCTCTGACCACCTCCCCCCTCTCTTTATCCCATGTCAATCTCGACACCCTCCCTTTCCCATCATCCAGAATCTCTAAAACCTGCGGTTTGCCCCCCCCGCACCCTTGGGACATCCCGACGTCCACCCTGATTGCTTTTCCCCCGCACGCCGCGTTGATTCCCTTTTCGCCCTGGATCGTGTGGCCCACCACGACTCGGCTCATGCCCGGCATAGCACCGAGCGCTTCAGAAAGCGCATCGCAATCGTTCCGCCAGCTTTCAGGTTGCGAATAGTGCCTGGCCCACACCACGGAATCCGCGCCGGTGACGTGTACCGGCGGCGGTCCTGAACTCTTTCCAGCGAGCCACGCAGCCGTCTCTTTGTTCACGCGCTGTAACCCGTGCTTGACGTGCTTACTTAACACGCCGCCGTGCGCGAACACGGTAGACCCTACCGCTACTACTACCGGCTGGTGCGCTAAGAATCTGGTAGCGAGTGGCCCTCCAGGCGCGAAAGCCGCTAAGCGGGGCATCCACGAATCACTGGAGTGCTCTGAGTGGATTTTGTACTTTGACGAGCCGGGGGGGACTTTTTCGGTGGACGTTTTTAACGTCGACGCGGAGTCCATTGATGGCGCGTTCGACGAGCCTCTATTTGGCGGTACTATCGGGAACCCTTTCCGTCCCCGTTCTACCATCCCAGCAGCGTCATCCGCGCCTAACAACGTGCACTGCCCGGGTTTCTCGCCGCACATGTTTTTCATCGCCGCACCCAGTAATTGATTCGATCGCCATCGTAACAATTCGTCTTTGGATTTCGCGTCGGCGTACCGAAACCGCCCGGCGGCGGTTAACGTTTCGTGGTTGCCGTTCATGACTATTAACTCGCCTCCCTGTTTTCTGGCTTCGAATCGCAGTCGCTCCAACAGAAACAAAATCGCAATCTCATCGCCTCCCCGGTCCAATTGGTCACCTACCTGTACAGCCGTTGTTTTACCTCCGCACCATTTATCATTGTCATCGATCAATCCCCCCGCTCTTAACGCTTCCTTCGTCGCCTCCAAATCCCCGTGCACATCTCCTATCGCGACTAGCCTCTTCACCGCGGGGCGGAACACGGGGCCGGGTTTCATTGGGGAGCGTAGGTTGTGTGGTTGTTGAGCGGTTTCAATCGGTTTTGCGGTGCCCATCCCGGCATCAGTGCTTCCCCGGGTGCTTCCGCTGGTGCTCGGCGCGTCGGACGACACATCGCGGGTTTTTGGCGCGGTGGAAAAAAAAGGAGGTCGCCGCGGGGGGGGTGGGTGCACCGCCTCGCCTCGGGCGTGGAGCGTATCTATGAACGCGTCCACGAATGGGGACCACACCGGTGCCAGGGTGGCGCACCGGGCGTCCCTATCGAGCGGACGACTCAAACCCACACCCATGACGCGACTCGTCGTCGATCGTGTCTTCCGATGTGAAACCATTTCGGTCAAACGCTCTCATTTTCTCAATCCTCGATGAATACATCGGTGTCGCGTCACAGATCTAGGCGCACAGGGTGAGACCGATGTCAGCGCTGCGGGACCTGGTCGGTGGAGGCGCCGGGGCGTCGTGTGCGGCCCCTGATGAGCGCGTGGGGTCTTCCAACCCCCTCGGCCGCCTCGCGGACGCCGTGCTCGGCGACCGGAAGGGCAAGCAACCGGAAACGCGAAGGGCGCCGAACGGGGCGCCGGGCGCGTTCGCGGACCAGTTCCTTTCCGAGCAACGTTTGCAAGGCAACCTGCTTGGGATGGATGACCCGTCCTTTTCCGCGCTCCCCGGCGGTGCCCATCCCGGGATGCTCGCGCCAGGGGCTGGAGACGTCGCGGAGTTCCTTCGGTTCCGAGACCAGCACCAGCACGGCCCAGTGCCGGGCGGTCCAGAGCATGGGTTCTCACAGATGCCCTCGCGCACCCCCGAGCACCCCGCGCTGGCCAGAGCGCTGCGCTCCGCCGTCGCGAGCGCGGACCCCCGGTCTGTGGGCGCAGCGCCGCCCATGGCGAGCGATTTAGCCCTGAGCCCTGCGGAGAAGACGGTGATTCGCGCGCGCTCGGCAATCATGGCGCGGCATCTCCACTCGGACGCGCACGAAGGCGCCGTGCACACGCGTTTGCTGGACGCGTTGTCGCCGCTGGGCGTGGACCCCGCCCCTTCAGGCGCGATGGACGGCCCGAGGCAGTTCCACGGCCCGCAAAACGCACAAGGCGTGGTTGGCCCGGGGCCGCACTTCGCGAGCGCGGAAACCGCGGCGGACGCGCGTCGGCGATTCGCGGCGAACGGTACTTCGGCTCAAGGGTGGGCTGACGATATCGCGCGTCTGCAAGTGCGAGACGGACACACAGCAACTGCCGTGCCTGGCCCTGGAGGAGGCGCTGCTTCGGTTTCGCAGAACCGTCCCACCGAATCTTGGGCCGAGGAGTTTAGCGGCGTGAAGCAATCCGCCGGCGTGGTCTGGGCGGAGGAGTTTCATGCGCCTCCTTCGACGGGAAACGCGTGGGCGGAGGAGTTTCGACAGGAGCAAGAAACGGCTAGCCGTAATGGACAAACGCCTTTGAGTGCGACACAGTTAGAAACCGCGGCGCAATCCGGTCGAGTTGCTGACACCCTTCGCAACGACCCGAGCGGAAAGTTTGCGAACTCGCAATTTCTTCAGTTCATGTCGCGCATGAGCCACGGCGAAATTGTCGTGGAAGATAACGAGGTTCACGAAACAGGCAGGGGGGGGCTTGATGAGGCACATGGCGCCACAGGAACAAGCTGGGCGAACGAATTCAGCACGGAACAGGCGCGTAACGGCGGGTGGGCCACTGAGTTTAACCAACCTGGGCCTAGCACCGCGTTCGGCGCACCTCCGCCCCGAAGTACGCAAGCGACGCTGGACGGCGCTGCGCCCACCGACTCCGCACACAGGTGGGCTGATGAGTTCGCCGATTTCGCGTCCGGCGACTGGGCCGCTGAGTTTCAGGAGCTCGCCTCACGAGGCGAAGCCGGCGAGTGGTCGCACGACAGCGTGTGGAACGCTATAACTGAGGAAAGTAACGCGCTAAAAAACGCAGACCGTTTGCACTACGAGTTCATGAATCCCAACCCGTACCTTGGACGTCCGGACTGTTTATCCATAGGACGGGATATGTTTAGAAGAGGAGTGCTATCAGAAGCCGCTTTGGCGTTAGAAGCCGCTGTGCGCGCCGATTCAAATTTCTGCGAAGGCTGGCGCTTATTGTCAACAGTGCACGCCGAGAACGACGACGACCGAAGGGCAATCGCGGCGGCGACGAAAGCGCACGAAGCGGACCCGACGGATTTGGAAGCGCTTCTGAGTTTAGGGGTGAGCCACACGAATGAATTGGACCAAGCGGAGGCTACCGGATACATGCGTGCGTGGTTGAAGCACCAACCCAGGTTTGCGCATCTGGAAGCTCAACACAGTTCGCAATTCGCCAATAACCCAGAACAAGGCAATACCCCAGCGGCTACTTTGGAGCTGTTCAAGCGTGCCGCCGCTACCGCTCCGAGGGACGCGGACGTGCACGCGGTGTTGGGTGTTTTAGCCCACCTAGGTCGCTCCTACGACAAAGCCATCGATGCGTTCAACAACGCTTTGGATATCAATCCGAACGACTACTCGCTGTGGAACAAGCTCGGGGCAACTCAGGCTAACTCCGCGCGAAGTGCGGATGCGATGGCGGCGTACCAGCGCGCGCTTGACTTGAAACCCAACTACGTCCGCGCGTGGGCGAACATGGGCATAGGGTTCGCGAACCAGGGGAAGTACGAACGGAGCTGCGGGTTTTATACGAGAGCGCTTTCCTTGAACCCGCACGCGGAGAGCGTGTGGGGCTACCTGCGGATATCGCTAGGGTGCTGCGGGAGGATAGACTTGATGGAAGCGGTTGACCGGCAAGATTTGGAGCGACTGCAGCGAGAGTTTCCGCTTTAGTTTTGTGATTAAAAAATCACTCACTTACGCGTTCTTGCCTGTATATCAACCCTCCTCTTTCCAACCTGACTTGTTTACTCGCTGATGCCGAAGTAGCCTCAGATGGTGAAAGGCTCTTGCTTGATCTCGGGCTCTAGTTTGATCTCTCGGGCGAACTCTCCGGCTCGCGCTTGACGCGCTTCAATCTCGGCGGATCCGCGCGTGCTTGTTCGAGCTCCTTTGCAATCGTCGAGCGTTTCTTTTCTGCTGCTTTTTCAGTAACTTCCAGCGACTGCAACTTTGCTTTTTCCCTGTCCAGTTGCTCTTTGAGATCCTCCTTCTCGCACTCCGCCCTGTGTTTCTGGAGCGCCTGTTGCGCATATAGCACATCAAGTTCTTTCTTTTCCGTTTCCAAGACTTGGCGTTTTCTTTGTTCGGCGTAGGGGCTGTCGTTGGACTTGTGGTTGTCGTGGTTGGAGCACAGGTTGCATGCCAATTTTAGCCTGCCATGAGGACAAGGATCGCACTCTATGCACCGGCTTCTCCGCTTGCCGTGGGGGCACCCGGTGCACGCCGCATAGTTGCCTTTCACCTTGCCGTGCGGGCAGGGGGTGCACGCCGCGCAGTGGTGTTTCACCTTGCCGTGAGGGCAAGGGGTGCACTCCACGCAGCTGTCTTTCCGCTTGCCGTGGGGACACGGGTTACATTCTTTGCACCGGTATTTCTCCCGTCCGTGCGGGCACCGCTTCAGTCCCATTGCTCCAGGTCAGTCGTCCCGTGCCGCGCGCAACGACGTATGCTCGTACACGCGAAGAGGGGAGTCATAGCTTTGAGGTGACGTTTAGAAAAAGTTTTCGTCAACTCCGATGAGTGTGCAAACAGTCTCACGTGCTGGCTGGGCACTTTTCCTTCCCGCGAAAACTCCCGGTGTTGCGCACAACACGCCGCACCCGCAGCTTAGTCCAACCCTCTGCACTACCTGGTTCCATCGCCGTTCGATCCACTGACGATAGCTGGTACGCGTGCGTGATTGGAAGAACGCGTAAGGAGCTTCCGAGGAGGAGGGAACAGTGATGATGACCGCGCCGTGTGCGATCGTGACGGGGATGGCATCCCCAAGGACCGCCCCGGTGGCGAGCGGGGCGCGGCACTCTGCTCGCCGCGCTGAACCCGTACGCGCATCTCGGGCGACCGTGTTGGGTAGATCAACAGGAAGCGCATCGCACGATCCGATCAGCACTATAGGGCGCGGCACTCGTCTCACAACACGCGCCGCCCGCGATGTCGATGTCGATGCTGCGCGATTGCCGATCCCGGAAGATTTCACAGAGAAAGATGATTGCCAAACACAGAGTCAGTCTTCCCAGCCGATCCAAAAACAGGTCTGGGAAGGCCTTTACGGAAAGCCTTCTAGCATCATTGCGAGTACTGATGACTTCACCAGCGCCAACGCGTTCGACCCTGACGAGTTCATCCGCAAGCTGGATAAGGAGTTCCTGACCGGCACGTCGGATGACGGGTCAAATCTAGGCACGCAGGGCGACGCCGTGGCCAAGGGAAACGCGGCGGCTGTTTTGGAGCGCGCGTTGGACCCCGATGGCGGTATAGGCGACCTAGACTACCTCCAGGAGCTCATCGCGATCCAGGCTGGCGGCCCGAAAAACGTCGGGTTCTTCGGAACAAGGAACATGGGCTTCCTGCACCAGCAACTCGTGGAAATTTTAAGCTACGCCTTGGTGTTGACGGAGAACCACATCTTCACGTCAGGTGCTACTGGCACGAACGCGGCGGTGATTCGAGGCGCGTTGCGTGCGGAACGGCCTGACCTTCTAACAGTAATCCTCCCGCAATCAGTCTCGAAGCAACCCGAGGAGTCGCGTGAGCTGTTGAAAAAGGTTGAAAACGTGTTGGAACTAAAATATGACGCGTTGCCGCTGAGTGAAGCGAGTAGGAAATGCAACGACGACATTCTCGCGAAAGTGCAGCAAGTGATTTGCTTCGCGTTTCACGACAGTAACCTACTGTTGGACACGTGTCACGAAGCCAAAATGCAAAGGAAACTCGTGGCGCTGTTTTACTTGGACTGATTGGGGATGAGGGTTTGGAGGTGGGTTGGAGGTGGGTGAGTGGAGAGAGAGGTACAGTGTACCTACGCTAATTGTAAGAGTAATTAATGGAGTTTGATTCAAATTTAAAAACTCTCTACACAGCTATCATATATAACTCACCACTACATACCATCCCCTTCCCTTCTCGGCGCTGCGACCTTAAACGACGCGAACTCGTCCAGGGCTGGGTTTTGTTGTTGCGCGCTTTGCAAATCAGGCGGCGGTGCGAGGGACACGGCGCGGAACGCCAGCGGAGGAAGGAGCGACGGTGGGTTAATTGATGGGTTAATGCCCCCTGCGACTCCAGACCCGTTACGTGCGTTACTCCCATCCGCGCCATCTACGGTGAGGAACGGCGCGGGTAGCGGCGAATTATTGGGGTTATTCGAGAAGAGATCCGTCAATGTGTTGCTCACTGCCGGCGCGGTGAAATCAACAACCGCGTCGAACACAGTGCCGGCCCCCGCTCGTCTCTCCGCGCCGAGGGGAGGCATCCCGGGTTGAATCGGCGATAACTGATTGCTATCACGCCGGGATGCACTTCTTTGCATACCTGGCGTGTCCCCAGCCCTCCCTCCATCCTCATCATCTCCACTGTCCCACCCAACGTTCTCCCCGAAGTCGTCCTCCAAGTCATCCTCCACGTACCGCCCGTCGTACGAGTTTTCGAAACCCGCGTTGGCGAGCATACCGGCGCGGTTGTGCTCGGCGTGAGGATTGAACCGGGTTGAACTTTTGCCCGCAGGAGATACACCAGTGCCTGTAACACCCCGTACACCCGTAAATGTAACACCCCCACCCCGCCCTCCCTTGTTCTTCGCTCTGTTATCCCTCATCTCCTGTCCCATCATGACGTGCGTTTTTACTTTTATTTTTCGGGGCGCCCCACCTTCGGATCCGTGAAGCACGTACTCTTGGTACGTAGGCGCGAACTGGTGCACCGTGTCGGATACGACGTCGTTTATCTGTAACGCGTGCGCTGCGCCTCTGAAGACTCCTAAAGCCCCGATACCCCCATCAGCAACATACACAGAAGCCGGAAAAGCTCGAAGCATCATCAAAGAAGCGATGATCATCTCGCAACAAATCAAAACGTTTTGTAAAGCGCGGCCGTCTTCACCGGTTGGGAGGTCTCCGTTAGACACTAATGCAGCACACAAAATCGATTGCCAAAAAGTCAAAAAGATGACACTCTTAACCAACACAAATTTCAGTAACGGCTTAAACGGCTCCAGAAGGTCGTGCGCGCCTAGGTAGAACAGCAGTAACGCGTATAACGCCACGGTGTACGAGACGTTGTAAATGAACGCTACGTAAGGGTACGCGACGTCTGCTCTGATTTCTTGGTCGCCGTACACTTTTGCCCAGACTAATGTTAACGTCAACGCCGCCAATATAGGTTTTATGATCACGAATTGCAGGGCTCCTCTTTTGCACGCTTTGACGTAGGCACCATCGACTGCGAGTGTGGGGAGGCAGCACGTCCCCGTCACCCATGATGGGTATATTTCTCTTCCATCTGCGCGATTGGCGACGTTGCCTGCGCCTCCGACGTACGCCAAACACAGCGCGAGGAAATTATAAATCACCCAGCTCTCGTAGCAATCGCGTATGGTGTCTAAGTAGATTCCCGCGTCCCTGTCTAGTAAAGAAATCCAGCTACATACGGCGTACATGGGGACCATGAACAGAATGCGGATGATGTACCGCTGATGTGCCGGCTGGGTGTAGTTGGTGAGGTGCGTGAAGATCTGGGATTGGATTTTTGGGGATTTTGGTCAGTCTGGCGAGAAGATGTGATGAGATTCAACGGGTGGGGACGGGTGATGGTATGTGCCAGTCTCAGTGTGGTTCCTAAAGACCTTACTCCACTTACCTGGTACATGCTTATGATCGTTGCGGTTATGCACAGCACCCCGGTGATGCCCAGCGTGGCTGAGTCCTGGAACATCGTGGCGGTTGTTCGGAGTCACCGCTGAGATGACCTTTGAGATGAAGTTGGCACCCGCCACGTGTGGCTTTTCCGCGACGCCCTACGGATGCCGCGAAGGTGCCGGCGCGTACACGCCTTTTCCGCTCTGTGAACCCAAACGGGTTGCCTTTCCGAAGTGCTCCGAAGCGCGACGTCAGGTCTGGTCACACGTCGCACGGCCCTGTGCGTCGTACACTGAGACTCGAACCCGCGGCAACAACGTTTCGAACGACTTTTTTTCCAAGCGTGTTTCGAGACGCTCGAACCGGCGAATCGGGCAGATCATATCTCAGACAGTTACGGAAAGTCGGCGCGCGGCGCGATCTCGTTGCATCGCGGCTGACTACTGCGCTGTGGACACTTCAATCCGCGCAGCGACGTGGCGTGTGCCCGTGCGCGTGAAGATACGATGGGCGATGACGAGCGCCCCGCGCCTAGCACGTTGGAAGAGCGCGAAGCTGCGCTCTTTGAAGCGGAAAGATCAATGGCCAATCTGCACGTCGCGGAAATCACCGATCACGCGTTTTGGGAAACGCAACCGGTGGGGCAGTTGAAGCCCGAGCTGGATAAGCAAGGCCCTGAAGGTCCTATTGACGACCCGATTACCGTTGCGGAGGTGCTGCAAGGGGGTTACGCGTTGCCTGGCGCGTTCGAGTGGAGCAGCTGTGACATGAACGACCCCAAGACCCAAGAGGAAGTATACGATCTGCTTGACAAAAACTACGTCGAGGACGATGATGCGATGTTTCGGTTTTGCTACAGCAAGGAATTCCTGCGGTGGGCGCTTCAACCGCCTGGGTACCACACGGAGTGGCACCTAGGTGTGCGCGTGAAAGACACGGGAAAGATAGTCGCGTTCATTTCTGGAGTTCCTGCGAAGATGGTCGTCAACGGTACGAGTATAGATCTTGCGGAGATCAATTTCCTGTGCATTCACAAAAAACTCCGAGCCAAGCGATTGGCCCCGATGTTGATTCGCGAAATCACGCGAAGGGTTAACTTGAAAGGTATCTGGCAAGCCGCTTATACTGCTGGAGTTGTGCTGCCCAAGCCCATAGGCACGGCTAGGTACTGGCACCGATCCCTGAACGTCAAGAAGCTGATTGAAATCGGGTTCACGCATCTGCACGCCAGGATGACGATGAGCCGCACGATCAAGCTGTTCAAGCTGGAGCACAAGCCGCAGACGCCCGGTGTGCGGCCGATGACGGATGCAGACGTCCCGAAAGTCACAACTTTACTGAACAAGTACCTGCGCAAGTTCGCGGTGGCGCCGCACTTTACGAAACAAGAGGTTAAGCACCACCTGTCTCCCCGGGACGGCGTGGTGTACTCGTACGTCGTGGAAGACCCCGACGCGCAAATCACGGATTTCATTTCCTTCTACTCGCTACCGTCGACGGTGATCCAGGGGCAGGGGGGGCACGACACCCTACGCACGGCGTATAGCTATTACAACGTGCCTGGCAAGACACCCATCAAGCAGCTCATGGAGGATGCTTTGATTTTAGCGAAACAGAAAGACTTTGACGTTTTCAACGCCCTGGATTTGATGGAGAATTCGCAGTTTTTGAAGGATCTTAAATTCGGAATAGGCGACGGGAACTTGCGGTACTACCTGTACAACTGGAGGGTGTCTCAAGTGGTGGATCCGTCGCAGATCGGGCTGGTGCTGACGTAAAAGGGCCTGAGAATACGCTTATCGTGAGGGAGAGGTTTGAGAAAGACACATATTGACGAAATACGAATTGATAAAAGCAGTTGAGTTCTTATTCTTCCAACTTATCAGATGCCCTCATTCTACTCTCTCCTCACACCTTTTCTATGCCCAGTACTGTCCGTACTCCCCCACTAGTATGTCTTTCCTTTCCTGAATTTGCCGCAACAGCGCGTCACGGCCTACCGTGGGTTCGTTGCGTTTCCAAACAACCGCGTCGCGCGTAGCGTCGTTCAAAACAGACGCGGCGAGCTGTTTGGTTTTCGTCACCAGCCACTGGTCGTCGTGCAGAAGAGAAATTGCTCTTTTCAGCTCAGCGAAATACATAGCGCGTGAGCCGGGAACCTTCAGGACCGCATTTACTAGATGATTCCACGTACTTCTCCCGTCGCTCTCTGTGAATATGTCCTGCGGGTGTTCCCTGTCGCAGAAGAAAATGGAGTTCCACCACTCGCAGGACTGCACGCAGTACGTTCCGCTGGACGCTCTGCACGCGGTTTTTCCATTAGCATCGCACCGCGCGTCTTTGTTCCTGTAATCCGTCGCGAACGAGTCCTCCATGTCCCACGGTATCCGCTGCCATTTACCGTCGGTAGGATCTCTATAGACGTAGTAGTTTTTTGTGCACCGGTCCTGGTGTAACATTGCGGTCTGCGCCGCCATCTCGCGCGTCACGGATTGGACGTCGACGGCGGAGTATAAGCGGTCACTCACTTGAGTCGGCGTGCCTTGGTCTTCGTTGACGAACTTCAAAGCTTCCAATAATTGCGCTAAATGGAAATTCGCATCCTGCACGTCATTTTCGGAATCCGAGTACTCACCGTCAACTGCGTACCGGTACACTTCAGGGCACGGGCCCCAGTTCAGTTCCCATTCTTGGTCGTAGCGGCACGGCGCCCACGTGGGGGCGGGCGGTCGGAGGTTGGAGAGCTTCCAGTGCACGGCTTTGAACAGCGCGCCTTTTGGATCCAAACCGTTTCGGTTCAAAAAAGAAGAATCCACCTGCTCAACTATTACGTACAGCCCGTAAAACACGCCGTTACGCCTTAGCACTACGTGTTGCGCCGCTGAGGACGGGACCCCCAGTCGCTCAAGACTCGCGGCGGCCAAAGTCTCTCTCAGATAACTTTCAGGTCCCGGCTCGTCATACGCGCTGTGCAAATTGATCTCCTCGACTTTGTATTCCTTCCCGCTGTCCCAGGTTATTCTGAAATCCCGGCCGCGGAAATCGAGCTTGAACTTGCGCTTGGGCCAATCCTTTGTACCGCCTTTGCCCCACATGTTCGGGTCGCCCCTGCGCCCAGATCCGCGTCGGCGAGCGGTAACGCCTTGGCCGTAAAATCTTACTTTTCTGTCCCCCGCGTTGTCTGACCCGCGGCTCTGGTCGAACGCGATGAAACTCTGCACAGGGAAGTCCCCTCGCGCGCGTTCCGGTTCCTTCACGAACCAATGCATCGTCGGTAACACGCTTTCCCTCGCGATCGCAGAGGCGTCGACGACGGCTCCGTAAAACTCGTCGTCGCGATTCGGTTTCCGAGCGCTGTTTTTGGCGCCGGCTTTTTCCTGAGCCACGACCCAGTACCGAACCATCTCTCCTTTGGGTGGTAATTCTGTTGGCGCGATCGCCGCGACTACGGTTAGGTACGGTGAGTCTGTGCCGTTTTCGGTTCCCGCAGCGGGACGCATCACGATGAACTTTTCCGGGCCCCACATCGCCTTGTACCGTAGCTGCGTCTCAACAATATCGCCTCTTCGAGTCCATACCTTGTCCCCGGAACTGTCCACGCGTCGCCACCCGACTTTCGCGGTAACCACGAGCGCGGCACCGGAAGAAACCTCCGCGGGTTTGGAGTCGAGGGAAACGTCAAGGAACAGCGCCTCTTGCCCCTGCGCCGCGGAACAAGACGCGAACACCGCGAGCGTGAGGCATGCCAGCGGGGCGATGCGGGCGAGGCGCATAGTCGGGAGGCGACGTTGGTTCAAGTGCGGCGAGGAGTGCGTCACGAAGGGGGGGCGTCCGCGTTTCCTTCCTTGTGTTTTTCGTTTTTGCGTTCCACCTGTCAGTTGGTCGTGCGAACACCGACACTCGGACCTTTCCTCGGACCTCTTTCGGACCTCGGGCAGGCGCACGTTTTCCTCGACAGTGCCGAAAGAAACTCGTCTCGAAAGAAAAGCTGAACTCCGAAACCAAAATGGCCAAAAACCCACGAAAAACAACGACCCAGTGCCCACAGCGCGCCGCTGGCCCGCTGTGATGGGCAACAAAGGCGGCAAGCCCCGGCGAGGGCGCCCTAAACCTCCGCCTCTGTGCGATGCAACGCCCTCGGGGTTCGATTTATGCGCCGAGAGCTTGCAGCAAAGCGGCGTGGGATGCGTTCGGCTCGATGATGACGGGGCGATTGTCAATGGGAGATGTTTTCGCGAAGCGCTAAAAGCGATGCCGCACTTGGCCTCCATAGGCCCCGGCCATCCGCTTGCGATTGCCCCTGATCAAGATTCAGCACACGCCACGGGTGCACACACCACAGGCTGGGGCTCATCATACAACGCCGCCCGAGAGGGCTTCGTGTTCTCCAATGGCGAAACGTTTGGAGTCGGAGTTGACACCGCCGCCGCCGACTTTGAGAAAGCAATGTCAGATGCATTCCAAGTCGCGCTCGCGACTGTACAAGAAACGCTCGCCGGCATAGAGCGGCGCCTAGAGTTACCCTCTGGTTGGTTCGAACAGAACTTTGGCCCTTTAGCAGACCACACGCAGTGGCACGTGAAGCGGTACAAACCCGAGTGCGTGTCGGAACACGCCACGACCACTGACGGAAAGAAGGTGTTGCTTCCAGTCCACACCGATCCCTCGTTGATAAGTGTCCTTGTGCACCACGCCCAAGGTGTCAACGAAGGCGCGCTTGGTTTGGAGTACCTTGCCGAAGGCGGACACGGGGAGTGGACAGAGGTGCCCCACCACGGCCACGCAGTCGCCACGGTTTTCACAGGAAGCGTTCTTGACCGCATTACGGGCGGAGCGTTTCCGGCGGCGAGACACAGAGTGACTTCGCGAGACGAACACGCGTCTTCAGAACGCTTAGCAACTACTTTCTTTTGGCGACCCGCGCCGCACGCTGTGCTCCGCGTCCTCCTCTCGCCCAAACTCCCAACCCCAGGTCAGTTCAAGGAGATACGCTTCGGCACGTGGTGCACGCGCACGGCGAAGCGGTACCAGAAGCACAAAAAACCAGTCAAAAAACCCGAGAAGATTTTGGAAGGAAACGCCGATGCTAAAAACGAAAAACCAAAACCAAAACTTAAGTTCAACGAAAGCGAAGAGAGCAAGCGATGGCGGAGGGGTTTAAAGCCAGAAGGCTCGCACGAAGAAAGAAAAGGATCCACTAGTGCTACGAAACGCACTAAAACACCTCCACCTTCGTTACCTATTTCTTTCGATAAAAAAGACACGCGTCTCGCTTTACTCGGCGGCCCGTTGTTAGCGGGCAGGGAGAAGTACTTGGGCGGCGCTCTCGGGAGTGACGGGTTTATCTACGCGATTCCCGGATTTGCGAAAAGAGTTCTAAAAATTTGCCCCTCAACAGGAGGAGCGGAGTACGTCGGACCCGATTTCACGAACGCTCCGTTCAAGTGGCTGCGAAGCGTTACGTGTCCAAAATCGGGCGCTATTTACGGGTTGCCCTGTCACCACGACGCGGTTTTGAAAATCGAACCAGGCGTGTTGATGGATGACGGGAAGTATTATGGTGAGCCTACCATTTCTTTGATCGGCGAAGGCCAGTTCGGCACCGGGGAGTGGAAGTTCCACGGAGGCGTGTTGTCGCCCAACGACGGGTGTTTTTACTGCATCCCCCAGTTCGCGGAAAGGGTGTTGCGTATTGATCCAACAGATGACTCGTGTCAATTGATTGGTGAAAAGTTTCCAGGGCGAAACAAGTGGTATGGTGGGCTCTTAGGCGCCGATAACCGCATATACGGCGTCCCCCAGAACGCAACTGGTGTGTTACGGATCGACCCACGCAATACAACAAAACCGTGTCAGTTATTCGGGAAATTTTCTGAGGGGGGTTATAAATGGCACGGAGGCACTGTAGGTCCCTCTGGCGAGATCTACGGTATTCCAGCGCACGCCGATAAAGTGTTGAAGATCGTTCCAGGCGACGTTCCATTGATATACGAAATCGGGACTGAGAAACTACGAACGGGAAGGCACAGAGACGACGGCAAGTATAAATTCTTGGGGGGTGTTCTCGGCCACGACGACTGCATTTACTTCATTCCCAGTGATTCGGATTTTGTGGTCCAGGTTGACTGCGCCACCGAGAAGGTTAGGGAAGTCGGCGAAACGCTGGAACACGAAACTATGGTACAGAACAAGTGGCAGAACGGCTTCGTAGGTGCCGATGGGACGATTTGGGGGATACCCCTGAAGGGCGAAACAGTATTGACGATAACTCCGAGTGACTGTTCCGAATCCGGGAAAGAGCCAGTCGTGCGCACAGTCGGTGGGCCATTCACTGGTCTGAATAAATGGGAAGGGGGCGTCATGTCCGCATGCGGAAAGATGTATTGTATGCCTCTCAACCACAAGCGAGTGCTGGAGATTGACCCGGCGAGGGGGGAAGACGGTTTGAGCTATTTACAGTTTGGGGGAGGGTTGAGCGTGGCGAAGAGTACCGCCAGAGCGGCAAATGCCGGCCAGAATCATGATTGAATGAAATTGTATTTCTTTTGTAAACTGTAGTGACCGAAGCGAACGCGTCACGTCGCATGGAAGTCTCAGATCTTAGTATTTAGAAAGGAAGCATCTGGACTATCATCCACTGATATACCCCAGGTTCTGTACTGTACAGTACGGAACCTTAGGAATTTCTTTGGATGATAGCAATTTCGGTTCCGTTCTAAATATTCAATCAAAGACTTCCAAGCGCCGTAAGACATTCGCTTCCTATTGTCTCTCTTCCTTTGTCTGTCGTTTCCCTTGAGTCATTACTCCTCCTCTGTCGCGAGTTGCCGCACTTTCCGTAACACGTCCGTCAGCGTTACGACGTCAATCGGTAGCTCGTGTTCGCACACGTACACTCGGTGCACGCGGTGTTCGTAAATGACCTTCAGCAAATCGCCGAATTTAGTGTCCGGCGCAACGGTGACCAAGTACGGCCCGCTCTTGCGAAACCCGCCTTCGTTCATCTTGGCGAAGAAAGGGTTCCGGCGAAGTTGCACGGTGGGAGATGAAGGTTCAGATGATTCACTGTGCGTCCCCGAGAACCCCGCGTAGGACGTTCCGTGCGTTAACGCCAGGTACTCGGCGATGGGCAACCCCAACACTCCGAAGTGTTCCGGTTCGATGGTCCGCATGTCGGATACGGAAACGTTGGCAATTAACTTTCCTTTGTCGTCAAGCACGCCCACGCCACTGACACCGCTGCGGACCATCAGCGTGAACGCCTCGATCGCGGGGGTTGTGGGAGGCACGGTTTCGAGGTTTTTGGTTTTTTCATTGTCATCCGCTGTGACCAAGCCCAAGTCTCGCAGTGTCACGTTTGCGAGTGTTTTGAGTTTATCCACGTTTGCGGCGAGAAATCGTACCGCGTCACTCATGGAGATGATTTGGCAAATCTCACCGGTGGCGTCGAATACCGCGATCCTGTGCACCGCGCCGTTTGCAGATTTCTTGTCCAGGAACCCGTCCGAGATAGTTTGCAAGAACGTATGGCCGGCCGAGTTGGAGTCCGCTTTGTACAATAATTCGGCGTCGTCCCCGAGCAGCGAGATGAGCTTGGTGTTCGCGACTTTGTGCTCCACGGCGTGAAGCACTCGCATCCAGGACAACGTGTTCCTTCCGTGGCCTGTCGGTAGGGGAACAGGGAAGGGTGGGTTCACCTCATCTTGCCGCGGCGACGACGGAACTGCAATTTTTTCGTCTTCCTCCTCGGGAAGCGCTCTGACCAGTGCCCGAAGCGCGTCCCCAACGTCGAAGAACCCCAGCAAAACCGGACGCTCGCGTCCCACGGAGTCGTCGTAATGCTCGGTGTGGATCTCGTCCGCGTGCAACGGGTCGGGCTGGATCAGAACCGGGGCGCCTAGAATGTGATGCCGGGAGAGCTTCGCCAACGCGTCGGAAAGGCTGGTGTTGTGGTCGAGCGTCAAGACTTTTGGCTTTTCGCCGTGGCGGCCACCGAGGGTCTCCTTCTTGGGAGACGGAAGGCTCGCGACCGATCGGAGGACTTCGAAGAGCGGCGTCGCGAGTACGGTACGCGCTTCCGCGCACACCTCAGCGGGTAACGCCGTCGGCGCCATGGTAAGTGAGCGAGTTGTTGTTGTCGTGTGCGCGTCGTTTTGCGTCGAGGCTTCCGAGAAATGCGTTACAGTGTCGTGGTTCTTTTTTCGTAACGTCCCAGAAAACACCAGCCACAACTCCCCTCGCGCCGCACGAAACCTAACCACCACTCACTACGATGACCTCAAACGCGACACACGCTACCAATACTCTCACGGATGGTGATATCGCGACACCCACGCGTCAGCTCGACACGGGAGAGGCCTTCCTCGGCCTCCCTAATCACCTCGTCGTCCAGCACATACTCAGATCTGAGTATTTTGACGATCCCGCAGATCTCGCAAGACTCCAAGCAGTGGGCAGTGCGATGCGCGACGCTATAGATGCACGACGACGGTGCACCTTGTGGCGCGACCCTAATGAGACAAAGCTTCGGATTACGGAGTATTGTGCAGAATATTACGCGGAACTCGGATGTTTAAGCGCGCTGAAGCGCCTGCATCGGAAAGGTTTCCTGTCGCAAGAATATTTTGCGTCCCCCGGGCGAATTTGACAATCAATACAGCCTTTGTGAGGCAGCGGCGACAACAGGAAAGGTTGAAGTGTTGAAGATGTTGCGCGAGAGCGGCGTACGGTGGAACAAACGCACGTGCTCGGCGGCGGCACTGAACGGGCACCCCAAGATGTTGCAGTGGGCGCGCGCGAACGGCTGCCCGTGGGAAAAGGAGACGTGCGAGTACGCGGCGAGGAATGGGCACCTCGAGGTGCTGAAGTGGGCGCACGCAAACGGCTGCCCTTGGGACTATCTCGTGTGCAATTACGCGGCGAATGATGGGGGCGGGTAGGGGCGGAGAATGACAGGTAATCAACTCGAGCTGCTACAGTGGGCCATCGCGAACGGTTGCCCTCAACGAAAGTGAAAGTGTTCGAAGCATAATAGGTATCTTCATATTACCTCCCTCGAATAACTCCCAACAACTCCTTATGTATCTTCCCATCCCCCGCCACGCACACCTCGCCCTGGAACTCCCCGTTCTTAATCGCGTCAACGGAGCCTTGCCATTTCAATTCATCTCCAGCCCAGTCCGTGAACGCCCCCCCCGCGCCAATCACGATCGGCACCAATGCCATGTAGTCGTAGGGTTTCAAATCCGCCTCCACCACGACGTCACACAGACCCGCCGCTAATAATCCGTAGGCGTAGCAGTCGCACCCGTACATGGGAACCTTGACGGCATCCGCGACTCGCAAATAAGGGGTTTCATTGGGTCCCTCAAACATCAGTGGCGTCGTGGCGTACATGTACGCATCTTTCAGGGTTGCACACTTTCTCGTCTCAATTTCCTCGCCGTTCAACGTCGTCTTCTCGCCGTCAATCCCGACCCACCGCTCCTTCAAAACTGGCTGATCCAGAATTCCCAGAACCGGTTTCCCGTCGTGTAACAAAGCTACTAACGTGCCCCACAGCGGCTTACCCGTGATGAAGCTTTTCGTGCCGTCAATGGGGTCGAACACCCACGTCCATTCCTGTTCGCCGCCCTCGCCTAATTCAACCCCGTGCTCCTCGCCGAAAATAGCGTGAGAAGGAAAGTTTTTCTTCACCAACATTCTCATCACCGCTTCCGCATCCCGGTCCGCGATCGTCACCGGGGAGTCATCCGTCTTGTCATCGATCGTGAGTTTTTTGCTCCTGAAGTATTTCGTCGTGATAGTAGACGCGGCGTTCACCAGCTCGTTCGCCAGGGAGACGTACTCCGGGGGGACGGAAGCAGAGGCCATCACGGCGCACGGGAAACGGGAAGGGGTTTGCAGGTTTTTGCGGCGAAACCTTTCCGGGCCGCGGTTTCGGGGGCGTGATGACGCGAAAGGTGCGGCGGCGAGACGCGC
>MDSY01069579.1_pt1 | contig 58655 bp, 44 predicted proteins | sample 811131 | NCBI WGS metagenome assembly MDSY01 (sample SAMN05326643, study PRJNA326480) | marine metagenome | isolation source: seawater | place: Atlantic Ocean: South West | collected 2010 | reverse complement strand
CTAGTCCCGAGCCTCGGCAAATGTTTGCGTTTAATACATCGTTTTCGCATAAGAGATTTTCTGGAGGCATGACTTGGAGAGCAGAGACAGGTCAGGTTATGTATAACAACCTGAATGCAACTCATGCCAATTATTTTGAGGTTGGAGGTTCGATGCGCCATTTGAATAATTTAACGACAGATTACTTGAATTCAGAATTCAGGTTCCCTCAATACTTATCATCATATTATTTAGAGGATGCCTCTTTTTTACGTTTAGATAATTTATATCTCGGTTACAATTTTGGAGCACTATACAAAGATCAGTTTGCTACTAGCGTAAACCTCTCTCTACAAAATGCCCTAGTAATTACAAGCTATTCGGGTTTAGACCCCGAGGTCGCAGGTGGAATAGACAATATGATTTATCCCAGACCTAGGGTATTTAATATACAAGTCACTGTTAATTTTTAATTGATATAAAATGAAGACTTTAAAATTAATTGGTTTTGCTTTTTTAGCGTCAGTACTATCAGGATCATGTTCCAACGATTTAAACTTAACTCCACGATATGGACTAAATGCGGACGCAGTTTATTCAGATCCAGGGAATTATATTAATGTTCTAGCTAAGTTATATGCAGGACTGGCGATATCTGGTAATAAAGGTCCAGCAGGAATGCCAGATATTGGCGGCATTGATGAAGGGTTTTCTCAATATGTTAGAGTACTTTGGAATCTTCAAGAGCTCCCTACGGATGAGGAAGTATGTGGCTGGAATGACCCAGGAATACCTGAGTTAAACTCGATGACTTGGAATGATAACAGTTCTTTTGTCTCAGCCATGTATTACAGAATTTATTATCAGATCACCCTGGCAAATGAATTCCTCAGGTACACGGATTTTCAGTGGATGGATGATCATACATTTAGCGATCAAGAAAAAATAATGATTACAGACATGGCAGCTGAAGCAAGATTTTTGCGTGCTTTAAGCTATTATCATGCTTTAGATTTATTTGGGAATGTGCCTTTTGTTGATGAGACAGACAATCCTGGATTATTTTTCCCAGAGCAAATAATGAGAAAAGATTTATTCAATTGGATTCTTACAGAATTAAATAGTATCGAGCCATTATTGAAACCTGCCTTAACAGTAGATTATGGAAGAGCAGATAGAGGCGCGTTATTGGCATTGAGATCAAAATTATATCTGAATTCAGAGGTATATACTGGGCAGCCAAATTATGAAAATTGTATGGCCGATTGTGCTTCTTTGATTAGTGTGGGTTACTCGTTAGAGCTTGATTATGCTGATAATTTTAATGCGGATAATCATCTTTCGCCAGAATTTATTTTTGCTGTAAATTTTGATGGTAATCGCACCAGAACATATGGAGGAACAACATTTTTGCTTCATTCTCATTTGGGAGGTTCCATGGATATTCCTTCCTTTGGCACAACTTCTGGTTGGCAGGGAAACCGCGCTACGAAAGCCTGGTATGATAAGTTTTCAGATACTTTAGATTCTCGACGAATGGTTCATCTTGATGGACAAGAGGATACAATTACAACGATCGGAACTTTTACAGAAGGTATTGCAATTACGAAATGGAATAACACGAATCGGGATGGTTCAGTGGGATCTGAACCCGTAACTTTTGTGGATATTGATTTTCCTATGTTTCGGCTTGCAGATATTTATCTAATGTATTCGGAATGCGCGGCTCGAACAGGTCAGAATACTTCTGACGGAGTTGGTTATTTTAACTTGATTCGCGAACGTGCTTATGGAAATAGTTCCATGAATATTTCTGCATTAAACCTTCAAGAAATTCTTGATGAAAGAGCTCGGGAATTATATGGAGAGGGGCACAGAAGATCAGATCTTATTAGATTCGGACAATTCACTGGAGGAGATTACTTATGGCCTTTTAAAGGGAATGAGCAATTTGGAACCTCAACAAGTTCACATTATAATTTATATCCAATACCCTCTTCGGATGTTCTTTCAAACCAAAACCTGGTACAAAACCCAGGCTATTAAATCAATTCTAATTAATTAAATCAACACTATGAAAAAAATATTTACACTAGCGTTGGCATTAATGATGTCAACAATGGCTTATGGCCAAGTAGATGTCGTGTATCATGTGGATGTAGCAGATTATGTTGCCTCTGGAAATACGATTGCGGCAAATGGAATTCGTGTCGGCGGTAATTTTGCTGCTCAAGGAGGCACAAATGGATCTAACGCTATGTTAGATTGGAATCCAACGGATTCAAATTCTGCAATGATTGATTTAGGCTCAGACTTATGGCAGATCACAGTAACTTATCCATCCACTTCAATTGGTGTTACGCAACTTTACAAATTTGTCAATGGAGATTGGGGAACCAATGAAGGAACTGATACATTAACATCTACTATCGCAAGTGATAATTGCGGTACCGATGATGGTGCAGGGAATATCAACAGGGAGCTTGTGGTGCCATCAGTAAATGGAACAATATTGAAATATTGCTGGGACAAATGCTATCAGTGTGATGGTTCAGCAGCTTCTATATCAATAGATGAGGTTACTTTAGAGGGTCTTTCAGTTTATCCTAATCCTTCTAATAGACCTGTCTCTATAAGTTTTGATTCCAAGACGGATGAGTCAGGAATGATAAATGTTTATAATGTTTTGGGGCAGCGAGTGAATTCATTTAGTCATGATATTTTTGCAGGAAAAAATATCGCAAATTGGAATTTGAATACTGCATCGGGAGAAATAGTTCCAAACGGGACTTATCTCGTTGAAGTAATTGTAAATGGGGAAAGATCAATCCAGCGAATTGCTGTAAGTCTATAAACCTATCTCTTCATATTTTTAAAGGCCGGCATGTCCGGCCTTTATTTTTAATAAATAATTATATGAAATATTTCATTTGTCTCGCTATTGGACTATTGACTTTTTCTGGTTTCGCGAATCAACCTTCGGGAATTAGAATTGACCCTCCTCATTGGTGGGCGGGAATGAATTATAGTTCTCTTGAATTATTAATAGAAATAAAGCTTAAGTCAAATGAAAACTACATAATTTCAGAGGTAATAGGCGATAATATTTCGATGGTTAAAGATGAAGAAGCTCAGAATAGAGACTACCATTATGTGACTCTGAATATTGAACCTAATGCCCCTTCTCAGAAGTTGAAAATTATGGGCTGGCGAACGGGAGGGAATTCTAGGGTCCCGATATCAATAATTTATGAGTTTAAAGATCGAATAGGAAATCTTCACAAGCATATAGGCTTAGACGAAAGGGACTTAATATATCTGGTCACACCCGATCGATTTGTAAATGGCAATAAAGACAATGACATCGTAAAGGGGTTGAGAGAGAAAATTATAAATCGTAATGAAGGGTTTTCTCGACATGGGGGTGATCTTCAAGGATTAATGAATCACCTTGATTATATCAAATCTCTTGGTGCTAGTGCTGTTTGGACAAACCCAGTTCTTACTAATGATATGCCTATTTATTCTTACCATGGTTATGCTATTACAGATCATTATGAGGTTGATCCAAGATTTGGTGGATTAAAGGCGTATAAAAAATATTCAAGAGAATTGCATAAGCGACAGATGAAGCTAATTATGGATATGATCCCAAATCATATGGGGACCTATAACCGATTGTTTCAGAACCCTCCAGATTCTAATTGGATCAATTCCTGGCCGCTTAATTCTGACTTGGATGAAAGAGGTGAGGTGGACAGCACAGCTTTAACGAATCATCGATATACCTCAATTTTTGACCCATACGCTGCCCCCATTGATAAGAAGCAATTCACAGACGGTTGGTTTGTTCATTCCATGGTTGATATCAATCAAAGAGATGAAAGGTGTTCAAATTATTTAATTCAAAATAGCCTTTGGTGGATTGAAGAAGTTGGAGTTGACGCATTTAGGGTTGATACATGGGTTTATCCAGATCAGAATTTTATGGATACTTGGTCAAAACAGATTCATAAAGTTTTTCCGAATTTTTTTATTTTCAGTGAGGCTTGGGTTCATGATGGAAGCTCACAAAGATTTTATTTCAACGAACATAAAACTTTGGACGGTGCAGCTGACTTTATGATGTATTCCTCATGGAAAGATGCTTTAGAAAACCCAACGACATGGAATAGTGGATTGAATAGGTTCTATAAAAACTTAGCGCTAGATTACCAATATAAGTCTCCTTCTAAGTTTATTACATTTTTAGATAATCATGACGAGGGAAGATTTTTCGGAAAGATTAAAGAGGATATGTCTCTTTATAAAATGGGGATTGCCATGTTATACACTATGAGAGGAATTCCTTGTTTATTTTATGGTACTGAAATCTTGCTGAAAGAACTTGATGATCACGGAAAAATCCGAGAAGATATGCCCGGAGGTTGGGGAGAGAAAAATGGCAAACGAAATGCGTTTAAGAATTCTAGCTTAAGTAAAGACGAAAGAGATGCTCTAAGTTTCGTTCGCGAAATGGCGCAAATTCGAGAATCGTATTCGTTAATCAATTCGGGATCTTTTAGACATTGGGCACCTTACGATAAAGTATACGCTTATTGCTGGTATGATGATGATGAGATTGTATTGATTTTGATGAATCGCAGTGACAGAGGAGAATATTTTGACATGAATAGAATGACTGAGTTATCTTTTAAGGAAATCGAAATAATCTTGGACACTCAGCTTAAAACGGACTTTAATGAAAGTGAAAGAGTATCAAACTCCAAGAGAGTACAGCTCGGGTCAAATGAATTAAAAATTCTCCATTTAACTCGATAATATGCCCTAATGGATAACAAAGAGCTTCGTATATTTGTAAATAAATTAGAACACAAATAAATGATCCATGTTTCCATTGAGGCTGCGAAAAAAGTGACATCGCTCATGAAAGAAGATGGCAAAAACACTGACTCTTCATTTGTTCGAGTTGGGGTTAAAAGTGGTGGTTGTTCTGGATTGAGCTATGATATGGATTTTGTTGATCAAGCTAAAGACGGAGATCAGCTCTTTCAAGAGAATGGCATCAAAGTTTTAGTTGAAAAAAAGAGCCTGCTATACCTTATCGGAACAACATTAGAGTACAGCGGTGGACTTAATGGCAAAGGGTTTGCTTTTAATAACCCCAATGCCTCCCGAACATGCGGCTGCGGAGAAAGTTTTTCATTGTGAGTGATAATGATAAGATCATCGATGAGGTAACATCTAGTGATTATAAGTACGGTTTTTCTACTGATTTAGATTCTGACACAATAGAGCCTGGCCTAAGCGAGGATGTTATCAGGCAGATTTCTCTTAAAAAGAATGAACCACAATGGATGACGGATTGGAGATTAGATGCCTATAAGGTTTGGAAGGAAATGGATGAACCAGAATGGGCTAATGTGAGCTATTCCAAGCCTGATTTTCAAAATATATCTTACTATTCGGCTGTTAAGAAAAAACAATATGATAGTCTTGATGAAGTAGACCCCGAATTACTCAAAACATTCGAAAAATTAGGCATCAGCTTAGATGAGCAAAAAAGACTTTCTGGAGTTGCTATGGATATTGTAGTAGACTCAGTCAGCGTTGCTACAACATTTAAGAAAACATTAAAAGAAAAAGGAATTATATTTTGCTCTATGAGCGAGGCAATACTAGAACACCCTGAATTGGTAAAAAAATATTTGGGAACCGTAATCCCAAAATCAGATAATTATTATGCCGCGTTGAATAGTGCTGTATTTACAGATGGGTCGTTTTGTTACATCCCTAAGGGTGTTAGGTGTCCAATGGAACTTAGCACCTACTTCCGCATAAATGAGGCTGGGACAGGCCAGTTCGAGCGAACTCTGTTGATAGCTGACAAAGGAAGCTATGTTAGTTATTTGGAAGGGTGCACGGCTCCACAACGTGACGAAAACCAGTTGCATGCTGCAGTAGTAGAATTAATAGCTATGGATGATTCTGAAATCAAATATTCAACTGTTCAAAACTGGTTTCCAGGAGATTCCAATGGTAAAGGTGGGGTTTTCAATTTTGTCACTAAAAGAGGAATTTGTGAAACTCAAGCTAAGATTTCATGGACCCAAGTTGAAACAGGGTCTGCAGTAACTTGGAAGTACCCTAGCTGTATTTTGAAAGGGGATAATAGCATTGGCGAATTTTATTCGGTAGCCTTGACTAATAATTTTCAACAAGCAGATACCGGAACAAAAATGCTACATCTTGGGAGCAATACCAAGAGCACGATAATTAGCAAAGGAATAAGTGCAGGGAAAAGTCATAATAGCTATAGAGGGCTTGTTAGAATGGGACCAAGAGCAAAAAACGCAAGAAATTTTTCTCAATGTGACTCTCTTCTGATGGGAGATAAATGTGGGGCTCATACATTCCCATATATCGAAGTAAAAAATTCAACAGCTAAAACAGAACATGAGGCGACCACTTCAAAAATAGGGGAAGACCAAATTTTTTATTGCCAGCAAAGAGGTTTGAATCCTGAAGCTGCAATTGCTCTTATAGTAAACGGATATTGTAAAGATGTCTTAAATAAGTTACCCATGGAATTTGCAGTGGAAGCTCAAAAGTTACTAGCGATAAGTCTTGAGGGCTCTGTAGGATAATTAAAAATATTATGTTAGAAATAGTTAATCTTCATGCAAGCATTGATAATAAGGTAATTCTTAATGGAATTAATTTAAAAATCAACCTTGGTGAGGTCCATGCAATAATGGGTCCCAATGGATCAGGGAAGAGTACGTTATCCAATGTTATCGCTGGACACGATGGATATGATATAATTACTGGTGATATTCTTTTTGATGGCGAGAGCGTATTAGATTTCCCTCCAGAAAAACGTGCGCATCTTGGCCTTTTCTTAAGTTTTCAATATCCAGTTGAAATTCCGGGAATTACCGTATCCAATTTTATTAGAACTGCGCTAAATGAAATTCGAAAAGCTAAAGGCGAAGAGCCTTTAGGCGCATCACCTATGTTAAAAATGATGCGTGAGAAAATGCAAGTTTTAGAGATGGATAAAGGATTTTTAAGTCGGTCTTTAAATGAAGGATTTAGTGGCGGTGAAAAGAAAAGAAATGAAATTTTTCAGATGGCGATGCTAGAGCCCAAAATGGCAATTCTTGATGAAACTGATTCCGGATTAGATATTGATGCTCTAAGAGTCGTTGCTAATGGGGTTAACGCTCTGCGCAGTGAGGGAAATGGATTCATAGTTATTACTCATTATCAAAGACTCCTTGACTATATCATCCCGGATTTTGTTCATGTTCTTTTTAATGGAAAAATTGTAAAGTCTGGAGGCAAAGAGTTGGCTATTGAACTTGAAAAACGTGGTTATGATTGGATCAAAAAAGAGCAGAAATGAAGGATCGTTTGTCTGCTTTTTATTGGCTAAATGAAACACAATTTGCCCAAGCATCAAGTGAACTAATAACTTCTCAGCGCAGAATTGCAATTGAAAAATTTGAGAGTGAAGGTTTTCCATCAGTAAGAGATGAGGAATGGAAGTATACTTCATTAAAAAAATTAATTACCCCGGATTATACCTTTCCATCGCCATTTGTTCCTGTTGATCAAGAAGAGCAGATTGATTTTAATCATATCAAAAAACTACTTGTGAATGATATAGATTGCTATCAGGTGGTATTTATTAATGGACGTTATTCATCATGGCTGTCTGAGACAACGCATACTAATTATGATATATGCACTTTGGGGAGTGCGTGGAAAAAATATCCAGACGTTGTTGAAAGTCATTTTAATAAGCTAACAAAGGATGACAGCCCATTAGTTCAATTAAATACAGGCTTAGCCTGGGAAGGTTTATATGTAAATGTCCCTAAAAACACAATTGTTGAAAAGCCAATTCAAGTACTTTATATTAGTACTGGGGCTACTCCTGTATTTAATCAAACAAGGAGTTTGATCATTCTTTCAGAGGGCTCAAGTGCTGAGATAATTGAACGGCATCATTCATTGACAAATCATGAAACATGGACAAATGCTGTTGATGAAGTTCATGTTGGTCCAAATGCTAAAATACATTGGGTTAAACTTCAACATGATTCGTCCAATGCTTCTTTAACACAGCACAGTAAGGTCCATCAACAAAAGGATAGCACCGCAATAGTTCATACTATTTCAACGGGGGGGAAATTTATAAGAAATAATTTAGATTTTTCTTTGAATGGAAGAGGAGCTGAAGCTAGAATGTTTGGACTTTCTTTAGGGAGTGATCGTCAGCTTGTTGATCATCATACGCGAGTTGATCATATTGCTCCAAATTGTTCTAGTCACGAGGCATATAAAGGAATTTATGATGAATCTTCTCGAGGAGTTTTTAATGGGAAAATATACGTTCATATTGATGCTCAAAAAACACAGGCATATCAACAGAACAATAATTTAATTCTTAGCGAAAAGGCGACTGTTGACACTAAACCTCAACTTGAAATATTTGCAGATGATGTTAAATGCTCCCATGGCTGCACGATAGGACAACTCGATGAAGATGCTTTATTTTATTTAAGAGCTCGGGGCATAAGAAATAAAGAAGCAAAGGCATTATTAATGTTAGCTTTTGCTAATGATGCAATTGCAGATATTCAGCATCCAAGTTTAAGAGTCAAGCTTAGCCAGCTGATAGGCCGAAAACTTGGAGTTGACATGAGCAATGCTCTTTAACTCATATAAAGTTTATTGATCTCAGTCATAATAGTATCTTAGCGGATCTATTTAATAATTTCAAGCGCTATGAATCTCTCTTTCAAACAGGTCAATTCTCTTATGGGATGGGTTACTTTCCTAATCGCCTTATTTACGTATGTAAGCACCTTGGAGCCTACGGTAAGTTTTTGGGATTGTGGTGAATACATTGCAACTTCAGTAAAGCTTCAAGTTGGTCACCCCCCCGGAGCTCCGGTATTTCAATTAGTTGCAAATGTGCTTTCACAATTGGCCTTTGGAGATGTCTCAAGACAGGCTTTTTATGTAAATATGGTTTCAGGACTTTCTAGTGCATTTACAATTCCTTTTCTTTTTTGGACGATTACAATGCTTGGAAGAAAACTATTTTCTGCAGTTGATATTTCTAAAAGTCAAGAAATCATTTTATTAGGATCTGGACTAGTAGGTGCTTTAGCATTTACATTCAGTGATTCATTTTGGTTTTCAGCTGTAGAGGGAGAGGTTTATGCCATGTCAAGCTGTTTTACGGCCATAGCCTTTTGGGCAGTTTTAAAATGGGAATCTGTTGTTGATACAGATGAATATGCAAATCGCTGGTTGCTATTAATCGCATATCTCACTGGGTTATCTGTTGGGATCCACATACTGGTTTTTTTAACAATTCCATCAGTGGTAATGATTTATTTCTACAAAAAGTTTCCAGAGGTGAATTGGAAGAAATGGGTCCTTGCTAATGCGGCTTCAATAGGCATATTAGGGCTTGTTTTTGCCATTATAATTCCTTTTGTTTTGTCACTTTTTGGTTGGCTAGAGATCACTGCTGTGAATTCACTTAGTATGCCTAAAAATTCAGGTTCTTTTATTGCAGTATTATTGCTAGGTGGTACTATTTATTTTGGGATAACATGGGCAAAAAGAAATAACAAACCCTTAATTTCACAGGGCATTCATGCCCTGGTTTTTCTTCTTATCGGTTATTCGAGCTTTATTGTTCTCGCTGTTAGATCCAATGCAAATACTCCCATCGATGAGAATAATCCAGAAGACGCCATGGCTCTTCTTTCTTACTATAACAGAGACCAGTATGGCGATTGGCCTATTTTATTTGGGCAAAGCTTTAATAGTCAATTGGACAGTAAAAAACCATATACAGACGGACCCCCGGCATATGCCTTTAGTAAAGAATCTGGTGAATATGAAATCACGAATAATGGAAGAGCATCTAAACCTAACTATTCAAAAAATGATGTAGGACTCTTCCCAAGAATGTGGTCAGATCAGGCCAATCATGTCGAAAACTATCAAAAACTGATGGGAGTTAAAAAGACAGATAAAATGAAGTTCAAAGATCATTTTCGATTCTTTATGGATTATCAGGTTGGTCAAATGTGGTTTCGTTATTTTATGTGGAATTTTTCGGGAAGACAAAATGACGATCAAAATAGATACGAATTAACAAAGGGTAATTGGATTACAGGGATATCATTTATTGATGAAATGCGACTTGGCCCTCAGGACAACTTGCCGGCTCATTTCCTCAGTAATCCCTCTCGTAATGTGTATTTTGGACTTCCTCTTATTTTGGGTTTAGCTGGGCTTTACTTCCAGGCTAAGCGTGACAAAAAGAATGCTTGGGTCGTTTCATTATTATTCTTATTTACAGGCTTAGCTATTGTAGTTTATACAAATCACAAACCTTTTGAGCCCAGGGAACGGGATTATGCATTTGTCGGATCATTCTATGTTTTTGCAATTTGGATTGGCCTAGGGGTTATTGCAATTTATGAATGGCTTGGTAAATACCGAAGTTCACTCTCTGCCTCAATCATAACTGTTGTGGCATTAATAATCCCTACTCTCATGGCCGCTCAGAATTGGGATGATCACGATAGAAGTGATCGCTATACGGCTAGAGAGATTGCAAAAATGTATTTAAATAGCTGTGAACCGAATGCTATTCTTTTCACCAATGGTGATAATGATACTTTCCCATTATGGTATGTTCAAGAAGTAGAAGGATATCGAACAGACGTCAGGATTGTAAACTTGTCTTTATTGAATACCGATTGGTATATCGACATGATGAAAAGAAAATTTTATGATGGGGATGCAGTTCCTTTTTCATTGGAGAAAAAGGACTATGTCCAAGGAACCCGAGATGTTCTTTATTATCAAGATTTAAAAATATCGGGAAGATGGTATGCTGAAGATTTTATTGATTATACTTTGCGTAACGATGATGGTGTTTTCTTCACAGCATTTCCAAATACTCAGAGCCCAAAGAAATTGCAGTTTTTCCCAATGAAGAAATTCCGCATACCAGTTGATAAAAGTGCCGTTATTTCTAACGGTGTCGTATCGGATTCATCAAAAATTGTTGATTTTATTGATTGGAATTGGAATTCTAATGTAATCTCAAAAAGGGATCTCATGTTGATAGATTTGATTTCAAATAATAATTGGTCTCGGCCAATTTATTTTTCTACAACTGTCGGTAGTTCTGCGAGTTCTTTCTTTTGGTTGCAAAAATATTTTCGTTTAGAAGGCCTTGCCTATAGATTTGTTCCGGTAGTGACTGAGGGGTCTGGAAATCAGTTTGATTTCGGGTCTGTAAATGCGGATAAAATGCTATCTGTAATGTATAATCCGGAGAATGATGAAAGTAAATTCAACTTCGGAAACATGGAAAAGCCTAATGTATTTCTGGATGAGACTGTTAGAAGATCTACTTTTAATTTGCGTATTAATTATGGTAGACTGGCTTCCGAGCTTTCTCGTTTAGGAAGAAATGAAGAAGCATTAAAAGTTTTGGATTTTGCTATGGAAAAAATGCCTGTCAATAAATTAGGTTATGATTATTTCTTCTTGAACCTAATAGAAGGATACTATAAGGCTGGCGCAAAGGAAAAAGCCATGAATTATGTACAAGATTTTTCTAATGCAATGGAAGAAGAATTGAGATATTACGCTCAGTTTAAAGGTTCGGATAAAAGAGCTATTCAAAATGAAATCCAGACGGATTTACAATTCATGCAAATGCTTGCTCGAATGCTGATGCAATATGAATATAATAATGAGCCTTTGACTCAAGAAGAATATAATAACGTTGAGTTGATAAGACTTTATGAGGAACTTGCCGAATTATGTGGTTAATCCATAATAACCTGTAATTGTTGGATTGGATTAAAGTTTAGAATAGGTCATATTTATTGACAGGTTTCTAATATATCAGAATTTTTTGTTTTCAGTATTGTTATCAAAGAATTCTATTTAGAGCATAATAGGTTAGTTATTATAACTACTTTCGCGCGCTAACTAGTTAAGAAATATTGAAATCAATTACTGAGTTCTTCGAGCGGTCACAAGGGACTATTAAGGATGACATTTTATCGGGTATAACAGTTGCTTTAGCCTTAGTACCTGAGGCAGTAGCTTTTGCTTTTGTAGCAGGGATACCCCCAGTAGTAGGTCTTTACGGGGCCTTTATAATGGGCATTATTACTTCGGTATTTGGAGGCCGTCCGGGTATGATTTCGGGAGCAACTGGGGCATTGGCCGTAGTCATGGTACACCTGATTAGTGAGGGGAATGCCTTGACATCTGGTGGAGAATTAATGGGACTGCAATACCTATTTGCAACTTTGATCTTGACAGGGATTTTTCAGGCTCTTGCTGGCTTTTTAAAGATGGGAAAATTTGTTCGAATGATACCTAGTTCAGTAATGATGGGGTTTGTGAATGGCTTAGCAATTGTAATATTTATATCCCAGCTGGGGATGTTTAAAACTCAGGGAGAATGGCTCTACGGATCCTCTCTTTATATTATGCTTGGACTGGTGAGTCTAACAATGTTAATCATGTTTTTTTTACCCAAATTAACTAAGAATATACCAGGAGCATTAACGGCTATTGTGCTGGTTTCATCAATAGTGATTCTTGGAGATATAGACACTTCTACAGTAAAGTCATTTATTAATGAAGGCGGTGGTGAAGGAATTAAAGCGGGCCTGCCAAGTTTTAATATTCCTCTTATCTCATTTAGTTGGGAGACATTGCAATTTATAGTTCCTTATGCTTTAATTCTTGCAGCAATAGGTTTAATCGAGTCATTAATGACATTGAATCTTATTGATGAATTAACAGAGACCCACGGTAGCGGAAATCGAGAATGTATTGCTCAGGGAGGCGCTAATATATTAAATGGATTTTTTGGTGGTATGGGAGGATGCGCAATGATCGGTCAATCTATAATCAATATCAAATCTGGAGGTCGAGGAAGACTTTCTGGGATTGTTGCAGCTCTATCATTGCTATGTTTTATCCTATTTGCTTCTGCCTATATTGAAATGATTCCAATCGCAGCATTGGTTGGAGTTATGTTTATGGTTGTTATTGGAACATTTGCTTGGAATTCTCTAAAGATTTGGAACAAGGTTCCATTAACAGATGTTTTTGTAATTATCATAGTAACAACGATGACTGTATTTTTTGATTTAGCTATTGCTGTAATAACAGGAGTAGTTATTTCAGCTTTAGCTTTTTCATGGCAAAATGCATTGAAAATTAGAGCAAGGAAACATATTGACAAGCATGGGATTAAGCATTATGAGATTTTTGGCCCACTTTTTTTTGGATCGATAAATTTATTTAATTCTAAGTTTGATGTAAAAGATGATCCAAACGAAGTCGTTGTAGATTTCGCTGAATCTAAAGTTGTAGATCAATCTGCTATTGAAGCTTTAAATAAATTGGCGGAAAGGTACCTTAATAATGGTAAGTCAATCCATTTGCGTCACCTATCTCCTGATTGTGTAAAACTGATAAAAAAGGCCGAAAAAATATGTGACGTGAATGTTCTAGAGGATCCCAATTATTTTGTTTCCATAGACAATTACAGACGTGCTATGACTAAAATACATGCAGAAAGGAATATTTAACATTAGTAAATATATTTGGCTTTATTTTTGAAAATAATCTCTTAAAATGACGTTTAGTAAAAATTTATTATCATGAAGGCTCAAACTAAAGAATCTCAGAGTACAATGACTCCTCAAATGTCAATTGAAATTTTAAAAGAGGGGAATTTAAGGTTTCAAAAAAATATAAAGGCTGATCGAAATTTAATTAAACAGGTTGCCGACACTAGCACTGGGCAGTTTCCCTTTGCCACAATATTAAGTTGTATTGACTCTAGGGTTTCTCCAGAATTGATATTTGATCAAGGTATCGGTGATATCTTCAGTGCTCGAATAGCGGGAAATTTCGTGAATGATGATATTTTGGGAAGCATGGAGTTTGCATGCAAACTTGCGGGAACGAAATTAATTCTTGTTTTAGGGCATACAGCATGTGGTGCTATAAAGGGCGCATGTGATGACGCGAAACTAGGTAAACTCACAGGAATGTTGGAGAAAATAAAGCCAGCTGTGCGAGCTGTTAAAACTCCAGAAGAGAATAGTTCGAGAAATTCTTCTAACATTGACTTTGTTAACAATGTTGCTAAAGAAAATGTGCTTTTAACTATTGATACAATTCTCCGAGAGAGTGATGTTTTAAGGGAAATGCATGATTCAAAAGAATTAAAAATAGTTGGCGGAATGTATGACATTCAAGAGGGCGAAGTAGATTTTTTCGAATAAAGTAAATAATTTGATGAAATATTTTGCAAAAAAATCCTCTTTAGGATTATTGATCTGTGTTTTGGCAATTCCGAATTTACTTAAGGCTCAACAAAGCGATCTGGGTAATTGGTTGATATATATTGGGAGTAAAAAAATAAATCAAAATTGGAATTGGCATCATGAAATTCAGCATCGAAATTATAATACTTTCGGAGACTTAGAACAGCTTTTGCTAAGGACCGGATTGGGCTATACTTTTAGTAATAAAAATCAAAATTTACTCTTGGGTTATGGTTACATTTTATCTGAGAATTATAATGATTTAGATCAGACGACGACGGTAAATGAGCACCGAATATTTCAACAATTTATTTCAAAACAAAGAATTAACTATCTCAAATTAGGTCATAGATTTCGCCTAGAGCAAAGATTTATAGAGTCAGAATTTAAAATGCGCTTTCGCTATTTTTTAAATGCAAGACTTCCATTGAAAATAGGCAGAGAAAATAAATTTTATTTATCAGGTTATAATGAGGTTTTTCTCAGCTTAGAAGAGGAATTTTTTGATAGAAATCGACTTTATGGAGGCGTCGGATATAAATTATCAGAAGGGATTAACCTTGAGTTGGGTTATATGAATCAATTTTTTGGTTCTTCCAGTCGTGATCAGTTAAATCTGATTATGTTTTTGAATCTATAAATCTATTTTTATAGCGTTCCTCGACTTTCTTGTTCTCGTTCAATTGCTTCAAACAATGCTTTGAAATTTCCTTTTCCAAAGGATTTGGCTCCTTTTCTTTGGATTATTTCAAAAAATACAGTCGGTCTATCCATTAATGGCTTTGTGAATATTTGCAATAAATACCCTTCCTCGTCCCTATCAATTAAAATTCCTAGATCCCGTAAAGGATTGATATCTTCATCAATTTCTCCGACTCTATCCATGACATCATTATAATATGATTTAGGCACTTGAAGGAAATCAACACCTCGGTTACGTAATTCGCTTACCGTATGAATTATGTCGTTAGTTGCTAATGCTAAGTGTTGAACTCCAGGGCCATTATAGAAGTCTATATATTCCTCAATCTGTGATTTTTTTCGACCCTCTGCTGGTTCGTTAATCGGGAATTTTATTCTGCCATTTCCATTGGTCATTACCTTTGACATTAACGCAGTATATTCTGTTGAAATATCTTTGTCGTCAAAGGACACGAGTTGCGCAAAGCCCATAACATTTTTGTAATAGCTCACCCAAGTATTCATCTCATTCCATCCAACATTCCCAACCATATGATCTATGAATTTTAGTCCTGTATTCTTAGGGTTATAATCTGATGAATTTTTGATGAATCCAGGTAAAAATAAACCAGTATAATTAGATCTTTCAACAAAAATATGTACTGTATCTCCGTATGTTTTTATACCTGAGAGAGTAACATGACCTTCTTTATCTTTTAATTTATAAGGGGCAAAAGCAGATTTAGCTCCACGTCTTGTAGTCTCTTTCCAACTCTCTGTTGCATCATCAACCCAGATCGCCATGTTTTTCACACCATCACCATGTTTAATAAGATGGTCATTTATTTCATTTTTAGTGATTAGTGACGAGGTCAAAACCAAAATAATTTTATCTTGCTTTAAAACATATGAAGTCCTGTCTTTTAATCCTGTTTCTAGGCCTGCATATGCATAATCTTGAAACCCGAATGCTGTTTTAAAATAGTGTGCAGACTGTTTGGCATTCCCTACATAAAATTCAATATAATCGGTCCCATTTAAAGGGAGATAATCCTCAGCTTCAATATTTTCAATTGGGAGCTTTAAAGAAGTGTTATCGTAATTCATATGTTTTCTGCGTTGATTATATGTTATGCTAAATATTTATGCTTTTAATCAAGCCAAGATTTCCAATATTCTTTTAGTTCAATATCTAATGCTGCCTGGGTGACTTTTAAGGGTCTAAAGGTATCAACCATAACGGCTAGTTCAGAGGTTTCTTTTTGGCCAATAGATCTTTCATAAGCCCCAGGGTGAGGGCCATGAGGAATGCCTCCGGGATGCAGACTTATATAGCCATTCTCCACATGATTCCTGCTCATAAAATCTCCATCAACATAGTATAAAACCTCATCTGAATCTATATTACTGTGATTATATGGCGCAGGAATAGATTTTGGATGGTAGTCATAGATTCTTGGTGCAAAAGTGCAGATTACAAAATTATTAGCTTCAAACGTTTGATGAACCGGCGGGGGCTGATGAATTCGACCCGTTATTGGTTCAAAATTTAAAGCAGAGAATATATATGGATAGCAATAGCCATCCCATCCAACAACATCAAAAGGGTGGCTTGAATAGCTTATATCATGCAGAAGGCCTTCTTTTTTTATTTTGATAAGAAATTCACCCCTTTCATCATATGTTTCTAAGTTTTTCGGCAATTTCAAATCGCGTTCACAGAAAGGGGAATTCTCCAAAAGTTGACCGAACTCATTTCTATATCTTTTTGGAGTGACTATAGGCGACTTGCTTTCAATTATAAATAATTTGTTGTCATCATCATCAAATTCAATTTGATATATCGTGCCACGAGGAATAATAATATAATCTGCATATTCAAATTTTAGTTCCCCAAACATTGTTTTCAGGTATCCGGTTCCTTTATGAATGAAAATAACCTCATCACAATCGGAGTTTTTATAAAAATAATTGGCTTTTCCTTTTTTAGGTGAGGCGAGATCTATTTGCACATCATCATTAAAAAGCACAGATGTTCTTGCATCGATAAAGTCGTTTTTAGGTTTAATATTAAACCCTTTAAGCATCCTACTGACAATATTATTAGTTACCGCAGCCTTTGGCTTTATATCAATGGTCTCTCCTATTCTTGAAACCATTGTTGGTCGATGGCAGTGATAGAGAAGAGAGCTTACACCATGAAATCCTTCTGTCCCAAATAGTTGCTCGTAATAAAGTTCTCCAGTTGGTTTTTCATGAATAGTATGTCTTTTCGAGGGGATGGAACCAATTTTATGATATAACATATAGACTATTTTTTTAATGAATGTGATCGATAGAATCTCTTATCTCGTTTTTCTGCACCTCTCTTGCGACGAATTAATGCCTGCTCTTCCTCAGGTAAATTAATAATTTTTTGGCACTCGTCAGAGCAGGTAATTTCTGTTTTCTCTTGACATTTCTTACATTGAATAAATAGTAAGTTACAAGACTTATTCGTACAATTCACATGGGTGTCAGTTGGCTCACCACATTGGTGACAGTTTGAGATCACATCTTTGGAAATAGCTTCACCAAGTCGCTCATCAAAGACAAAATTTTTCCCCTTAAATTTATTTTCAAGCCCTTCTGTATTTACTTGCCTGGCATAATCAATAATTCCACCATGAAGTTGATTGACATCTTGAAAACCGTGATGCTTTAAAAAAGCAGATGTTTTTTCACACCTTATCCCACCTGTACAATAAAGAAGTACAGGATTGCTTTCTTGTCCTTTTAATATGTTCAATACTTCAGGTAATTCCTCTCTAAATGTTTCGGATTTAGGGAGAATTGAGCCTGAGAAGTGGCCTATTTCACTTTCATAATAATTACGCATATCAACAACAATACTATTATCGCTTTCCATAAGATTATTCCATGATTTAGCATCCAAATGTTTCCCGACATTGGTGACATCATAATCGTTCATAGTTAAACCATCTGCTACTATTTGCTTGCGCACTTTAATGCTCAGTTTGAAAAATGATTTTCCATCATCTTCAATGGCAATTTTGAATGGAATGTTTTCAAATCCCTCCCAACCCTCGATCTGATTTATAAACTCCTGCCAATTATGCTTAGGAATACTCATTTGAGCATTTATTCCTTCATGAGCGATATAAATGCGTCCAAAGCAATTTAATGCCATCCATTTTTCATATAAAGTATCACGAAACTCCAGAGGGTTTTTAATTTTTATATATCTGTAGAATGATAAAGTCTTTCGCGAGAAAGACTCCTCATCAAGTTGTCGAATTAAAGTACCACGATCCAATTTATTGTGAAGGATCACTTTTGATGTTTTCATTGGCATGATTACAAAGGTATAAATTCAATTCAGGAAAGGAATTGGTGATACTTGAACATTAGACTTTAATCCAGAATCAAATATGGGACATTATGGATATCGATAGATACTATTTCATAGGTACATTTGAAAGATGGAAAAATCTCTTATAATTGGAGCCGCTGGTCAAATTGGGACGGAGTTAGTAACTGAACTGCGTTCAAAACGTGGCATTAGTAATGTCATTGCCACTGACCTTAAAGCAGATAATTTATCCTCGCCATTTTATGAATTAGATGCAACAAATGAATCTGCTCTGCGCAATCTGGTAATGAATGAGCAGATTACTGAAATTTATCATCTTGCTGCAATGCTAAGCGTAACAGGCGAAAAATCACCAAAAAAGGCATGGGAATTAAATATGAAAACTTTATTGAATGTACTGGACTTGGCAAAAGAAGGTAAAATTCAACGTGTTTTTTGGCCTAGCTCAATAGCTGTATTTGGTCCAAGTACACCAAGGGTGAAAACTCCTCAGTCCTCGGTAATGGACCCTAATACGGTGTATGGTATTTCAAAATTAGCAGGAGAGCTTTGGTGCAAGTATTATTTTGAAAATTATGGAGTAGATGTTCGTAGCATTCGTTATCCAGGTTTGATTTCCTGGAAAACAATGCCTGGTGGAGGAACAACCGATTATGCTATTGAAATATTTCATTCCGCTCGTAAAGGAATTGATTTCTGTTCGTTTTTAGGTCCAAATACACGTTTACCAATGATGTATATGGAAGACGCAGTACGCGCTACAATTGAAATAATGGAGGCAAAAAACGATTCTATTAATGTTCGAACAAGCTATAATTTATCAGGTGTGGATTTCACCCCGTTAGAATTATTTAATGAAATAAAAAAACTATATCCGGAATTTAATATCATATTTAAACCAGACTCAAGACAAAAAATTGCTGATTCTTGGCCTGAAAGTATAGATGATAGTGAAGCTAAACTAGACTGGGGGTGGAAGCATGAATTTGATACTGAATCTATTGTTAAACGAATGGTTGACAATATTTAAAGAAATCGCTTCATTTATATTGACAATGACTTGAATTGTTGTGCTAAAGTTTTAACAGTTTTTCTCCAGGACCGATAAGTAAACCCAGTAGATATGGATTTTCTTGCATCATATTTTCTTTTGACGTTACTCGCACGAATTGTATCAGCTGATAGTCTTTGCTCATAAAACGTGAATCTAGAATATACGGCTTCAATAAGGGAGATTGTTTTTAATAAAAAATATGGAATTTCCCATTTTGCGGGTTTAGAGTTGATCTCCAAAGCGATGTCTTTAAAAACATCTTTAAAGGATCCATTATGACCATTCAATATATATTTTTCTCCAGATATCCCTTTAGGGATAATGTGCAAGATGAAATCCGCTACATCTTGCGCATCCACCCATCCGGTTTCTCCAGAAGGATAAAATGACAATCCTTTTTTTATTTTTTTTGGGATTAGGCTAGTGCCTTTTTCCCAGGCGGGACATCCAATTATAACGCTTGGAGAAACTGTGGAGACAGAAAGCCCTTCTGCCTCATATTTCCAAGCAATCAATTCTGCAGCCCATTTGCTTTTCCCATACGGGCTTAAGTTTGTTGGCTTGGTTTCACAGCTTTCATCAGTATAATTATCATTTGGATTGTAAGAAAATGTTGAAATGCTACTTACATGAACTCCATGGACAATATTATTTCTTAGAGCTTCGGACCAAACATTCTCAGACATTTCAGGATTAGTTTTTGCCATGGAATCTGCATCAGAGGAGTTAAAAGAGACAAATGCGGCACAGTGAACAATATACTTTGCTCCTTTGATCACTTCCTCCGTTTCGAATGCATCCGTCAAATCAGCTTGAACCCATTGTATCGAATTAAATTCATTCATCGCACCTTGGGCTAAATAACTAGCTTTAACAGTTTCTAAAGATTTTGTATTTCGATAAATTCCTCGAAGAGGCAGGTTCCCATTTCTTGCGGCATTCAGTAATATTTGAGATCCTAATAAGCCAGATGCGCCAGTAACTATTAACATGTGAACAAATGTACTTTTTAAATCTGTGTTCTGTCGTCTAGCTCTTGTAACTTTACACTTATGAATACTTCATTTATCGAAGAGTTGCGTTGGCGGAAGATGTTGCATAACATAACTCCTGGAGTTGAGGAGTTTTTAGCTTCAGATCCAAGAAAAGGTTATATCGGCTTTGATCCCACGGCAGATTCCTTAGGTGTTGGAAATCTTGTTCAGATAATGATGTTAGTTCACTTTCAAAGAGCAGGACATGAGCCTGTAGCATTATTAGGTGGAGCAACAGGAATGATTGGTGATCCCTCGTTTAAAGCTGAAGAAAGAAAACTATTGAGTAAGGAAGTTTTGAATGATAACCTTTCCTCCCAGAGGCTTCAAATTGACAAATTATTAAATAATTCAGCGATTATTTTAGATAATAATGATTGGTTCCGAAACTTTAATTTTTTGGATTTCATCAGAGACGTGGGTAAGCATATTACCGTTAATTATATGTTGGCTAAGGATTCAGTTAAAAGCCGCCAAGATTCAGGTATAAGTTTCACAGAGTTCAGTTACCAATTAATACAAGCTTTCGATTTCCATTTTTTATCAAAAAATAAAGAAATCTGTTTACAAATGGGAGGTAGCGATCAATGGGGAAATATTACAACTGGGATTGAGCTTAACAGAAGAATGGGAGGGAAAAACTCATATGCAATAACAACACCGCTGATAAAAAAAGCTGATGGAACGAAATTTGGAAAAACAGAAGGTGGAAATATTTGGCTAGATCCCAAGCGTACCAGTCCATATAAGTTTTATCAGTTTTGGTTGAATTCTTCAGATGAGGATTCCGGTGATTACATAAGGATATTTACAACTAAAAGTAAAACTAAGATAGAAGAGATAGAAGAGAAACATTTTAAAGAGCCTCACTTAAGGATCCTTCAAAAAGAGCTTGCTCTAGATGTGACGAAGAGGGTTCATTCATTTGAAGCTGCTAATAATGCGATAAAAACTAGTGAAATATTATTTGGAAAAGGGACAACTGAGATGCTTAAGGATTTAAGTGAAAATGATTTACTAGATGTGTTTTCGGGAGTACCTATTATTAATGTTTCTTTGGAGTCACTTAATCCTGGAATATCAATTATGAACCTGGTAACTGCCAATACTAGTCTATTTAAATCAAGAGGAGAGGCAAAAAAATTGATTCAAGCAGGAGCGGTATCAATAAATAAATCAAAAGTTTCTTTAGATGACTTAATAACCCGGACAGATTTTTTAAAAGAGAAATATATAGTCGTTCAAAAAGGTAAAAAGAATTACGCTTTAGTGATCTTAGAATAAGGGTTCCCCATTTTTATTAGTAGTTAAAACCTCGGACATATAATCCACGAAAGGGCGGATCGCTTTCAGCGCGATTTCCACTTTATTAATAAAGTCTTTTTGACAAACTTCTTCATCAGAGTAGTCAATTGAAAATATATATTGTTTTTTTCGAATTAAACTAATATCTGTATGAGATTTATCTACTCCTCTCGGGGCTGTTTTAAGCTCATTGCCTTTCAGCTCTCCCCAAATAGTATTTAATGGGCTTGAGTTGACAATATATTTAAAATCATTTGAGTTTAGAATTAGTTCTTCTCTAATTCTATTGAGGTCATTTGAGTTGGGATCCCAAAATCCACATGCCAAAAAATTATTGCCAGGACTAATGTGAAAATAATAACCGCCTCTATATTTTGGTTTTATTCGTTTCCACGTCAGTCCAAAATAGATTTTATAAGGAGTTTTGTCTTTTGAGAACCTGATATCTCTATGGATTCTAAAGAGCTTAAAGCTATCTATTTTATCACATAAGTCAAGTCTGCTTTTCAACTCTTCGCCAAATTCCTTAACACACACTTCTTGTGATTTAAAGTTCAGTTTATTTGCTTGAAACCAATCTCTGTTATTGTTTAATTTAATTTTTTTTAAGAAAATAAAAATCTCATTAGATAAAGTCATGATATGATTAATATTTTGCTTTAATCTTCGTACGGGAGAAGATCATAGGCCATGACTTCATAACCTTCTGATTGATTCTTATTGGGTTTTCCAAAATGATAAAGTAATCCGAAAGGTTTTTCCTCAAAAAGTTTAATTTTTGGAAAATCTAACTTTTCTTTTTTTGAGTCAATGCTTGAGATTATTACACATTGTATGGCAGAGCTTCCTCTTGTGAAAATTATCATTCGAAACCCTTGATTTTCTTTGTTTAAATTATCCCGATAAGGCAAAACATAGACATTTAGCCCTGCGTCTGAAATTTCTTCCGGTACACTGTTTTTTTTGTAATGTATAAAGTTAAATTTCTTTAAATATTCTTGAAAACTAGGCCAAAATGCTCCGACTCTCTTTTGCTTTATGAGCTTAACTAAAGCTTTATCTGGCCATGAATTTCTTATGAAGGATGTGGAATTAACCTCCCCACTTATCATAATAGATATATATTTTTTTGCTAGACGTCGGGTTGTGGGAATAAAAGAGCCTTTAAAAATTAGATCTTCAAGTGTTGTGCCTATTTGAATACCCTTTGAATTACGCAAGACTGAACCTTTTTGAAGAGTATTACTTTGGACAGAAGATTTATTAACTAAAACTTTTTTAAAAATATTATAACCATTATTGGTATTTTCCGCATACACAGATGTGCTATCAATTAATTGAAATGCTTGTTTACCATTGAGACTAATGGCTGCCCAATCGTGAATCCATTGCCCATTTAAGGAGCTTGAGCATAGAAATGCGCTCAATAATAGATAGGAAAAGTTAGCTGGTAGTGATATTTTAAAAGGTAAACTCATATGAGAATAAATATAATTGTATCAATTGAATAATATGGAATTAATATGGGTTTTAATCAGATTGAAAGAAGAGAGCAACCCCTTTCATCAGATCCATCAATTCTTCCAATAACTTCAAAGCATCCATTTTTAAATACCTTGCCGATATCATCTGTAGCAATAAAAGCGCATGAGTCCGAATTTGCTAGGTCTATTATATTCAATCCTGATACTTCATTGAGTTTTGAATTCATCAAAGGGGTTTCAAGACACCTTGGGAGAACATTCATTTGGGGTGGTGGACGAAATAGCCCATCTCCAAAACTATAAGCTTGGGAAAGTAATTCAGTCATTCCGTATTCGGAATGAATTTTATTCACACCAAAGAACGAAGTCAATTTCTCATGAATTTCATTCCGAATTGGTTCTTTTCTTCGGCCCTTCATGCCACCCGTTTCCATGATTATTGTATGACCCAGTTTCATTGGAGAAAGAGCTTCGGTTAGGTCTAGAAGTGCAAAAGTGACCCCGAGTAATATTGTCGGAATGCCATTTAATTCTAGTATGTCAAGTCTATACTTTAATTCATCGAGTCCTTTAATAAAAAATCCGCTTTCATCATGTTCTGATATTGATATAAAGTATTCTGCCATATCAATTAATGATGATCCATCTCTTTCAAGATATCCGGGTAAAAGACATAACCAGGCATAATCTTTTGCTGGACCATAAAATTTTTCAAAACTTAATCGAGCATTTTTTAAATACAGGCTTTTACTTGAAACTAAGTGCTTAGAATCTATGGCTCCACTCGAACTATAAACAACTTCAGGAATGAAATTGCCAGTTACAACCTTATGAGTTTTAAATGTACTGACAGGAAGAAATGGGATTTCAGATATATTATTTGTAGTCTCTATTTTATTTGTATCCCAGTCCAGAGAGCTTAGCCATGAATTAAAAACTTGATTATTTTGAGCTTGATATCTAAAAATAGTTAAAGCTAACTTTTCAAAACTGTCGTCAATGAATGGAAAAGGATTAGAGATCATTATTCTCTTGGCCCATTTAATTCGTATACGTCTTGGCGTAAACTATCAATTATCCATTGGTAGAATTGCGACATTTGCTTCGGGTTAGAGTGATAAAAGGAAAAACTATTTCTGACTTGTTCTGTCGTGACTCCCATCTTCTGATAAAGATGTCTATAATAGTTCCGTAATAATATGGAATCCCCAAGGACCGTTGTCCCTGTCCTCGCTCCCTCTAATACTTGCATTTGGTAAAGGAGATTAACAAATTTTTTTTCTGGGATCAATTTCTGCGGAGGAGATACAGGACCTTCGATATCCATAGAGTTATTACAGGCATAGCAAACAACAAGCACCAACAAAAAATATTTAACAACTTTCATTTTCTCTCAAATTGTAATCGATGCCCATTTGTACTCCCTAAAATTTCACCATGCTTATAATTCAAAACCCCATTTACAAAAGTGTGAGTTATGTTTGAGCTAAACGTCTGATTTTCAAATGGAGACCAAGAACATTTACTTAATATATTTTTTTCTTCTACGACCGTAGAATTTCTAGGATCTAGGATAACAACATCTGCATGGTAGCCTTCACGCAGATATCCCCTTTTGTTAATTCTAAAAAGATCTGCTTGATTATGACACATTAACTGGACAACTTTAGTGATATCTATATCGTTTTGTTTAGTCATCTCAATCATTGCTAAAAGAGAGTATTGAATTAATGGCCCACCCGCAGGTGCTTTTGCATATGGTCTCATTTTTTCTTCTAAAGTATGTGGTGCGTGGTCTGAAGAAACTACATCAATTCGGCCATCTAATAAGCCTTCTCTCAAGGTAGTTCTATCAAAATCAGTCTTGACAGCGGGATTCCATTTTATTTTATTCCCAAGAGATTTGTAGTCTTCATCACAAAACCATAAATGATGGACGCAAGCTTCTGAAGTTATCTTTTTTTCGTTTAAAGGAATAGAGCCGTCAAATAAATCTAATTCAATTGCACTGCTAATATGATAAACATGGAATCTAGCACCAGTGTTTTTTGCCAGATTTATGGCTTTAGATGAGCTTAAGTAGCATCCTTCAGAACTTCGAATAATAGGGTGATCTGATGGCATTAGGCCATTTTCTCCTTTTCTTCTAATTAACTCTTCTAAATTCTTTTTAATAGTTTGCTCATCTTCACAATGAGCAATTAATTGATGATCTACTTCTGAAAATATTCGTTCAATAGACTTCTGGTTATCTACCAACATATTTCCGGTTGATGAGCCCATGAAGATTTTAATACCTGCAATATTTTCTTTGGACGCTCGCTTTAACTCGTCTATATTGTCATTTGTAGCACCTAAGTTAAAACTATAATTTGCCCAAGAAACTTGAGAAGCACGCGAGTATTTTTTTTCTAGTTCAAGAATTGTGGTTGCAGAGGGAATGGTATTAGGTTGCTCTATATAACTTGTCACTCCTCCTGCGATAGCTGCCATGGATTCTGTTTTTATCTCTCCTTTATGAATTAACCCAGGTTCACGAAAATGCACTTGGCTATCAATTACCCCAGGCAAGACAAAAGAACCTTTTGCCTCAATGATCTTTGCCTGAATTTTATCTTGATTAATAGAATTATCAATTCTTTCGATATAACCATTTTTAATCAGTAAATCACATTCTTGAATTTCACCATCATTCACTAATGAGGCATTTTTTATTAAGTACTCTGATGATTTATTCATTTCCGAAATAAACTCATAATTTTTAATAAAATAACTCCAAAAACCGCCTCTCGAATAATTCCGCTTGACATTTTACTTTGGCCTAATTTTCTGTCTGTGAAAATAACCGGAACTTCAGTGAGATTGAATCCCTTTTTCCAAGCGCGAAACTTCATTTCTATTTGGAATGCATATCCCGTAAATTTTATTTTTTCAAAATCAATTGCCTCTAAAACCGATCTTTTATAGCATTTAAAACCTGCTGTTGTATCGTGAATGGGAATTCCTGTAATGAACCGGACATACTGCGATGCGCAGTAACTAAGTAACACTCTAGACATTGGCCAATTAACGACATTTACACCACTAGAATATCTTGACCCAATTGCTAAGTCCGCTTTATAAGTAACGCATGCATCTAGTAATTTGGGCAAGTCATTTGGATCATGAGAGAAATCGGCATCCATTTCAAATATGAAATCATAGTCTTTTTCAAGCGCCCATTTAAAACCATGTATATAGGCAGTTCCCAAGCCTAATTTGCCTTTTCTTGACTCTAAGTGTAACTTTCCTGAATGTCGATTTTGAAGACCACGAACAATATCCGCTGTTCCATCAGGTGAATTATCATCTACAATTAATAGGTGGAATTCATTATTTATATTAAGGACAGCCTCAACTACAGCGCCAATATTGTCGCGCTCGTTAAATGTTGGAATAATGATGAGACTTTTGTTTATCATACCGTAACGTCAAAAGTAGCGGTTTAGGGCCGTATTTTTGAAGAAATCTGATAATTAGTATGACTCAACCTCGACTTTATTTGCTTGATGCTTACGCTCTCATTTTTAGAGCATATTTTGCATTTGCTAAAAACCCTAGGGTTACTAGTAAAGGGTTAGAAACATCTGCTATCTATGGCTTTTTATTGGCTTTATTAGATGTTTTAGAGAAGTATGACCCCAGTCACATAGCTGTGGTATTTGATATAGGAGGAAGTGTTGCTCGTGAAGAACTATTTGCTGAGTATAAGGGGAATCGTGATGAAACACCTGAAGGAATAAAGGTTGCAGTACCATTCATATATAAAATTTTAGATGCCATGAGGATTTCTGCACTTGGGGTAAAGGGATTTGAGGCAGATGATGTAATTGGGACTTTAGCTAAAAAAGCTGAAAAATCCGGATATAATGTTTTTATGATGACTCCGGATAAAGACTTTGGACAGCTCGTAACAGATAATATAAAGATGCTCCGCCCCGGAAGAGGAGGCGATCCGGCAACAGTTTTAGGCCCAAAAGAGATTTGCGAAAAATGGGGGATTACGAGGGTAGAACAAGTGATAGATATTTTAGGTTTAATGGGGGATTCTGCAGATAATATTCCAGGTATCCCTAGCGTGGGTGAAAAAACAGCAGCAAAACTATTGGCTGAGTATGATTCTATGGAGGGGATTCTGAATAACGCTGATAAGATCAAAGGCAAGCTTGGTGAAAAGGTTCGTGAATTTGCTGATCAAGGAAGAATGTCAAAAACACTAGCTAGAATAATTACGGATGTCCCCATTGATCTTAATGAAGAAGATTTGATGCGCAAAGAAGTCAATGAAATCGAATTAGGAGACATACTAGATGAATTAGAATTCAGGAGCTTAACAAGAAGACTAATAAATAAAACGAAGGACTCATCACCAATCAAAAATATAAGTATTGTAAAAGAGTCAAATTCTAAGGTTAAAGCCAATAACGGCGGTCAAATGGACTTGTTTAGCTCTAGTATTTATGCTGAAATTAAAGATGTTCCATCTAGGTCTAAAAACATTTTATCTGATAATGACTATATTTTAATAGACTCTATTCCTGCTGCGGGTTTATTGAATCGAAAGCTTCTTGAGCAAAATTCTTTTTGCTTCAGCCTTCAAATAAAATCGACACCAACTATGAAAAATATAATAGTTGGATTGGCTTTTAGCTATGCTTCAAATAGAGCTTATTATGTTCCATTATCTGATTACAAAGATGGGACCTCTAAATATTTAGAAATATTTAGAAATATTTTTGAGAATGAGACTATTAAGAAAGTCGCACATGACATAAAAGATAAATCACAATCCCTCTTCAACTATGGGATTATACTTCGTGGAATCTTTTTAGATACTATGATAATGCATTACTTGATAGATCCAGATCAAAGGCATACAAAAGAAAAATTATTTGTCAATTATTTATCTCACCCCATTGAATCAAACTATCTATACTCTTCGTATCAAACGGATAAGAAGAGTATGGATTTTTCAAAATTCTCAGTAAAGGATTTATGTCAATTAAAGTGTGAAGAAGCAGATCTAGTTTATCAGTTATCTCATATTTTACAAATCAAACTTAAAGAGTTAGAATTAGATAAACTTTACAGTGATGTGGAATCATCTTTAATTTCTGTTCTTTCCGAAATGGAGTCTTGTGGTGTGAGTGTTGACAAAGAAGGTCTGAACACTTACTCTAAAGAATTAGGTATAGAAATGGCAAACCTTGAGTTAGAGGTTCATCAAATTGCAGGCCGTGAATTCAACTTAGCTTCTCCAAAACAACTTGGTGAAATTCTTTTTGATGAGCTAAAAATTGGAAAGGGTAAAATCAAAAAAACAAAAACAGGTCAGTATGCTACAGGGGAAGAGGTGATTGAGAAATTATCTGAAGAGCATATAATTGTTAAAAAACTTTTAGAATGGAGACAATTAGGTAAGCTAAAAAGCACATATGTTGATGCTCTACCGCAGCTAATTGATCCTAATTCTGGAAGGATTCATACTACATTTAATCAAGCTGTAGCTTCAACAGGTAGATTATCCAGTACTAACCCTAATCTGCAAAATATCCCGATTAGGACACCAAGAGGGCGGCGGGTGAGAGAACTATTTGTTGCCAAAGATTCAAATCATGTTTTATTCAGTGCGGATTATTCTCAAATCGAATTAAGAGTTATTGCCTCGATGAGTGAAGATAAAGCGATGCAGGAAGCATTCTTAGGTGGTGAAGATATTCATGCTAAAACGGCATCTAAAGTCTTTAATCTTCCGATCAATATGGTCTCAAGGGAGCAAAGAGGAAATGCTAAAACCATTAATTTTGGAATAATTTATGGGGTTTCTGCATTTGGACTTAGTCAACAGTCTAACCTTTCTCGTACTGAGGCAAAAGAAGTAATTGAAAGTTATTTCTCATCTTATCCGGGAATAAAAAAGTACATTGACGAACAGGTAGTTTTTGCTCGTGAAAAGGGTTTTGTAGAGACACTGATCGGTCGTCGTAGATACTTAACCGAAATCAACTCACCGAATAGGGTTATCAGGGGACATGCAGAACGTAATGCCGTGAATGCACCTATTCAAGGCACTGCAGCCGATATCATGAAATTGGCTATGATTGGCGTTAATAATAGAATGAAAAAAGAGGGTCTCCTTTCAAAGATGATTATTCAAGTTCATGATGAATTAGTCTTTGATGCGATGAAAAGTGAACTTGACGATTTAAGGTTGTTAGTAACTGAAGAAATGGAAAATGCTTTTAAGCTCAATGTCCCACTTGTTGTTGATACTGGGTTTGGGAACAATTGGCTAGATGCTCACTAGATTTAAAGTAGAAAAATATTAACTATTTAATCCTAGATTCTCCTTCTAGTGCTTCTGGGTCAATGCTACCAGTTTCTCTAATAACTTCTCCTAGGGTACGATGATCATCTTTTTCTTTGTGACGAACCATTCCCCAGGCCATTATGCTGCTGCTTGCAAGTATTATATAAAGTAAAATCCCGTTATCAAATTGAGTGATGATCATGTTTTGGGGTATTGCATAAAACAATAAAATTGTAATTAATCCTCTAGGAGCCAAATAGTTTAATAATAGGGGAGGCTTTGAAACAGTCCATGAGATTGACATTTTACGAATTTGATAAATCCCAATTAAGGAAAGAGCTGCAAAGAAAATAACAAGCGGGTTTCCAAGAGAAGTTAAATCAATGCTGTAACCAAACACAACGAAAAAAAATGTCCTTACGATAAATGCAGTTTCCCTTGTGATTAACTTAAAATCCTTGAGAAGAGAATTCACTATATCAGACTTAAGTAATCGTTGAAGTCTTCCAGGGAAGAACAGCTTCGGATTATTGAGAATCATACCGAAAATAAGAATTACTAATAAGGAGCTTAAGTGGAGTAATTTCCCAACAGCATAAAGAAGGATTAAAACGGAAATTAAAAGAAATAATTTAAGTTGTGTTTTTATGTTTTGAAGAAGAAGAACTAGCAAGTATGAAAAAACTGCAGATACGATAACACTAATCCCAAAAGACCAGCCAAACTGAAGTAGCCATTCCCTTAGGCTACCGCTTGGGTTTTCAAATCCTTCGACAAGGAAATAAAATAACATAATCCCAATTATATCGCTAAAAGTCGACTGATATATCATGAACTCTTTCAGATCTTTTTTGAAATATTCAATGCTAGGAATGACAATTGCAGAACTTAAAATACTTAATGGGACGGCATATAGCAGGGCACTTTCCCATGTGGCATCCATCCCTACATGAAATAGCGCTGCAAGAAACAAAACGGTAAATCCCATCTCGAGTAGCGTTAGCATTAAGCTTCTCGCTACGAGACTTCTTCTGTCTCTGCTAAATTCAAGATCTAATGCAGCCTCTAAAACAATCATTATTAAGCCGATACTACCTAGGATCTCCAGAGATGGTTGAACATTAGGTTGGGGAACAGAAAAATAGTTGCCCACGGTACTTAGTATCATACCCATTCCAAGAAGCATTAAAACACTTGGCACTCTTGTCCTCTTTGCAAGTAAATTAAAGAGATACGACACGATAACAATTGCTGCTAAGGCGATAAGAACAGATGGCGTATTGATTAAATTGCTCAAGACTATTGGTATTTAATATGAATGTACAAACTAATATTCATGCCATTAAATAGGGATGAATTTAAATTTACAAATACAGTTAAATCGTAATTCTCAGTTTTTATTTTTCTTACGCTTTCTTAATCTTAAACTTTTGGGAGTTATTTCAACTAACTCATCGGATTGAATATACTCCAGTGCTTCTTCTAAGCTCAGTTTTATTGCTGGCGCTATTCTCACCTTATCATCCGTCCCAGAAGCTCTAACATTTGTTTGTTTTTTGGCCTTGGTCAGATTAACGTCTAAATCGCTCCCACGAGTATGCTCACCACAAATTTGTCCTGCATAAATATTTTCTCCAGGCTCAATGAAAAATCTTCCTCTATCCTGGAGGCGATCTATGGAGTAAGCTATTGACATGCCCTGCTCCATAGAAACTAATGATCCATTAGTTCTTCTGGGAAGATTAGGTTTTAATGGTTGGAATTCAATAAAACGATGATTCATGATCGCTTCACCAGATGTGGAAGTCAAGAGTGAATTACGCAAGCCAATCAATCCTCGAGATGGAATTTGAAATGTTAAAATCATCCGGTCACCTTTGGGCACCATATTTAATAATTCCCCTTTTCTTAATGTTGACATTTCCACTGCTGTTCCACTCATGGTTTCGGGTAAGTCGATAACCAATTCTTCAACAGGTTCGCATTTCACACCATCTATTTCTTTTATAATGACTTGAGGATTCCCTATTTGAAGTTCGTATCCTTCTCTTCTCATAGTTTCAATTAGAACGGACAAATGAAGCACTCCCCTGCCGTAGATTCTAAAAGTATCAGCAGAATCTGTTAACTCCATTTTTAAAGCTAAATTTTTTTCTAATTCTCTTTCTAAACGATCTCTTAAGTGCCTAGAAGTCACATACTTACCTTCCTTGCCAAAAAAAGGAGAGTCATTAATTGTAAATATCATGCTCATCGTAGGTTCATCAATAGATATTGGAGGAAGGCCTTCAGGAGTTTCCCAGTCAGCAATAGTATCACCAATTTCAAATCCTTCGATTCCATTAAAAGCACATATTTCCCCTACGCCAACTTTTTCTGTTCGGACTTTACCAAGACCTTCGAACACAAATAGCTCTTTAATCTTTGTCTTAATTTTTTTCCCATCGCGTTTTACAAGACAAACAGGCATATTTTCGGTTAATTCTCCTCTATGGATTCGCCCAATTGCCATTCTTCCAGTATAAGACGAGAAATCTAAAGATGTTATCAGCATTTGGGGAGTTCCAGGATTTGGTAGCGCTTTGGGGACATACTCTAAAACCATGTCAAGTAATGGCTCAATCGTTTCAGTTCTATCTTTCCAATCAGAGCTCATCCAATTTTCTTTTGCTGAGCCATATACACAAGGAAAATCAAGTTGCTCTTCTGTAGCATCTAATGAAAACATTAAATCAAAAACAGCCTCATGTGCGGATTCAGGATCGCAATTTAGTTTGTCCACTTTATTTACAACCACAATTGGTTTTAACCCCAACTGAAGAGCTTTTTGAAGAACAAATCGTGTTTGTGGCATTGGCCCTTCAAAAGCATCTACAAGCAATAAAACACCATCTGCCATATTTAAAACTCTCTCAACTTCACCTCCGAAATCTGCGTGACCAGGGGTATCAATAATATTGATTTTAATATCTTTATAGGTGACACTGACATTTTTAGAGAGTATAGTTATTCCGCGCTCCCTTTCTAAATCATTGCTATCAAGGATTAATTCACCAGTATCCTGGTTCGATCGGAACAGCTGACAATGATGAAGAATTTTATCAACCAGAGTAGTTTTTCCATGGTCGACGTGAGCAATAATTGCAATATTTTTTATTTGAGTCATGATAATGAGCAGCTTATATTGTTTGGCCGCGCAAAAGTACTCTTTTATTAAACTAATAATTGTTTCAAAAAATGTTTATTGAATAAACCCTTGTGCATTAAATTCGCATTTGATAATTTTATTATATAGATTGCGACTGGTACACGTTTTTTAATTAAAATATTGAATAAAAAAATGAAAAATTTATTTTCTAATCTTAGAGGAGATTTATTTGGTGGACTCACCGCAGGAATTGTGGCTCTTCCTTTGGCTCTTGCTTTTGGAGTTCAATCGGGACTTGGTGCAACCGCAGGCTTATATGGAGCGCTGTTTATTGGATTTTTCGCGGCATGGTTTGGAGGAACTCCAACACAGATAAGTGGACCCACGGCGCCAATGACAGCAGTCAGCATGGGGGTTATAGCTACCATCATAGCCTCCATGGAGGGACATCTAGAGAAGGCACTTCCAGTTATTTTGGCGGTATTTCTTCTGGCAGGTCTTATTCAAGTTTTGATGGGAATTTTTAAGCTTGGGTTATACGTTAAATATATCCCATACCCTGTTGTTTCAGGATTTATGACTGGCATAGGAGTGATAATCTTAATTACTCAAATATTTCCGTTGTTAGGATATGTTCCAAAAAATGATTTGTCTTTAATTGACTCATTTAAGCCTCAAGCAGAGGAAGTGATTCTTGAGAAAATATTATTAGATGAAATGGGCGGCGAAATTTTAGTTTTAGAGGATTTTCGAGAAACGGTTTCTCGAGCATCAGAAATTAGCGATGATGAGATTCATCTCGAAGCGAAGACTCTTATGCAAGGTGATACCTCTGGAGTTATTGGTAGCTTAAAATACATTACTCGGGCATTTGACAATATCAATGCTCTCAATTTAATCTTGGCAGTTCTTACTATTCTAATTATTTATTCATTTAAAAGAATAACAAAAAAAATACCAAGTACTTTAGTTGCATTAATATTAGTTACAAGCCTAGCGTACTTTTCAGGTTGGGAGTATCGTTCAATAAGTGATATACCCCGTGGGTTCCCTGTTCCCCAATGGTCTATTTTCACTGACTTGAAATTATTATTGATTTTGCCTTTTATTGGCACAGCATTTATGTTGGCTATTTTGGGTGCAATTGATTCACTGTTAACTTCGGTTGTAGCAGATAACATGACAAAAACACGTCATAAGCCAAATAAAGAATTAATTGGTCAAGGAATTGGGAATAGTATCGCAGCAATTTTTGGTGGAATACCCGGGGCTGGTGCAACAATTCGTACTGTTGTGAATATTCAATCCGGTGGAAAAACTAAAATATCAGGTGCAATAGCTGCAATATTTTTACTCTTAGTTGTTCTTTTTATAGGTCCTTTTGCGGAGCAGATTCCGATGGCGGTTCTCGCTGGAATTTTATTTACTGTAGGTATCAGCGTAATGGATTTTAAAGGCCTACGTTCTCTTAGGTACATTCCTAGAACCGATGCGATCGTGATGATCTTAGTTCTATTATTGACGGTATTTTGGGATCTAATTTTTGCTGTAGGAATAGGCCTAGTATTATCATCTCTTTTTTTCATGGCAAAAATGGCTGAGACAGTGTTGGATAAAATCAAATTGAAAGGCCTTGTTGGATCATCGAATTCAGATGATAGTCTATTTGTTAAAACATTAGATGGACCTATCTTTTTTGGAGCAACAAACGAATTAGTAGAGCTTTCTAGAAAGCTTCCAAGCTCTGCAAAGACTCTTTGTATGGACTTAACGAGAGTGCCTTATATAGATCAATCAGGCCTTTTTGCCATGGAGGACATTTTCTTAAGTCTTAATGAATCTTCTGTAGAGGTCCGCTTAATAGGTTTAAATTCCCAACCTGGAGACAAATTTAGAGATTTGAGTATTATTCCATCAGCAGTTCCGGAACGTCTAATTTTTGATGATTTAGACTCTGCTATTAATTATAAGCCTACTTGATTTTGTTTATATAAGAGATCACATCATTAGATTAATCTCTTGTAATAATTGTTGCAGACGCCTGCTGACTCGGAAGTATTAACACATCAGCAACATTAACGTGTAATGGGGTGTTTGCCACATAATATATTAAATCAGCTATGTCATGTGCTTTTAGTGGGCTCATGTTTTTATATACTTTTTCAGCCTTCTCTTTATCCCCATGAAATCGAATTTCAGAGAATTCAGTTTCTACCATTCCAGGACTTATTTGGGATACCCTGATACGATGCTGTGATAAATCTTGTCGCATTGCGCGAGTTAGACCATCAACTCCAAATTTTGTTGCATTGTAAACATTACCATCAGGATATGATTCCTTACCTGCAATACTTCCAATATTTATAATTTGTCCGCTTTTTCTATTAACCATTTTTAAACTTATGGCTTTTGTAACATAAAGAAGGCCTTTTAAATTCGTGTCTATCATCTGTTCCCAGTCCTTTATTAAACCTTTGTGAATAGGACTTTTGCCAAGTGCTAATCCGGCATTATTGACAAGTAAATCGATGACTTTAAAGGTTTCGGGAAGCACTTGAATTGCTTGTTTAACTTGGTTTGCTGACATGACGTCCACACATTGAAGAAAAACCCTTTTTTGATCCGTTAAACGGAGGTTGTTTTTCCAGGCTTCCATCTTTTCAAATCGTCGTCCCCAAGAGATAACATTCCATCCTGCTTTCGCAAATTTCATAGAAGTTGATTGCCCTATTCCTGAACTTGAGCCTGTAACTAAAATCGTTTTCATAATTTACCATAAATTAAATATCTGTTGTTATGCTAACTAGCATGTTTTTTTCATTAGTCACCATCTTAAGTCAACCTGACTCAACAATCAATCTAGAGACATTGGTTGTTTCGGCAAACAGGACAGAACAACGTATCGAAAATACAACGGTATCAGTTGATGTATTGCCACAAAGATTACTAACCTCAAAAACTAATTCTAAAATCGAGCAGGTAATTCAAATGTCTCCTGGAGTAACCATTCAAGATGGCCAAGCTAACATTCGTTCTGGAAGTGGATGGAGCTTGGGTGCGGGATCCAGAGTTTTAGTTCTAATAGATGACCTGCCTTTGCTTAGCCCTGATGCTGGAGGAGCTATTTGGAATGCTATGCCAATGGAGGCTATTGAGCAAATTGAAATTGTCAAAGGAGCCGCTTCTTCTCTTTATGGAAGCTCTGCTCTTAACGGAGTTATACACCTGAGAACATGGGAGCCAACACAAAAAATGAGATTACGTGTAAGCACTATGACAGAAATATATGACCGAGCAAAAATTAATAGTCTGAATTGGACAGACCAAAGAAGAGCTCAAGGCGCTATTCGGTTTGCCTACTCAGATAGTAAAGGCAAGAACAGTAAACACGGATGGGTTATTCATGGTCAAGCATTTAATGACCAGGGATTTCAATACTTAGCCGGAGATAAGTCTGTCAGGGTCCATGGGAAGTATAGATATAAGCCATCGAATAATCTAGAGATTGGTTTAAATGCTAATGTCTGGTCTTCAGATAGAAGTTCATCATTGATTTGGGAGGATTACCGATATGGTTACACTCCTTTAGATTCTTCAGCAACAATTACCCAAAGCAACTTGGGGTCGATTAATGGTTATTTAAAAATTAGAAATGGTCGTTTATTACAGACAGTAAGGACGAGATGGTTAGGGTATCAAAATATTTCCGGATTGGATACAAATAATTATAGTAATTCCTCCAATGCAGGTCATCTGGAATACTTGGCTCAATTATTTTCAAATGAACGTTGGACATATACGGCTGGTGCTTTATTTACATCAAGTTCGATGCAGAGCCCATTGTTTTCGGGTGATCACTTAACTAATAACCAAGCTTTATTTGTCCAGATAAATGGTCACTTTGATAAGTTAGATTTTACGTTAGGTTCAAGATGGGAAAGGTATAGTGTTGATAAGATAGAATCAAGTAAACCTGTTCTAAGGCTCGGGGGTCATTATAAAATGTCTGAGGGTGCGCATCTAAGAAGTTCCTTTGCTCAAGGATACAGATTTCCAACTGTTGCAGAGATGTATTCTTCTTCTTCGGCAGGGGAATTAAAGGTGTTTCCAAATCCCAACGTAAATCCAGAGAGCGGATGGACGAGTGAGCTTGGATATAAACAATTATTTAATTTCAATTCTAAAATTAGAGGATATCTTGATGTGGCACTTTTTCAGACCAGGTTCAACAATATGATGGAATTCACTTTTGGGAAGTGGGATTCTGTCCCTGGAGCAACATTATCAAATTATGGATTTACATCTTTAAATGTCGGCCCCACAAGAATTTCAGGTATTGAAACCATTTTAGCTGGTGAGGTGAATTTAGGTGAAATCAATATTCAAAGTATGTTGAGTCATACATATTCAAATCCAATTTCGCTGGACCCAGAAAAAGAATATGAATATGATTCTGACGGGGAGGCGATGTCGTTTAATTCAACATCATTAGATCCAAGTCGTAGAATGTTAAAATACAGATACCGAAATACGGTAAAAGGTGATATCGAAGCAATTTGGAAAACGTTATCAATGGGTGTCAGTATTCGCTATAATTCTTTCATGGAAAATATTGATGCAGTATTCACTGATCCACTGATATCAATTTTTGTTCCTGGAGTTCAAGATTCTCGATACAGTATGCCCAGTGGAGATGTGTTTGTTGATCTCCGATGTCAGTATCGTTTTAATAAAAGTTGGAAGGCTCAAGCGGGTGTCTTAAATGTTTTTAATCGATTATCTAGCCCTCGCCCAGCACTTCTCTCTAAGTCGAGAAGTTTTATGCTTCAAATAAGTTACGAGCTAAATTAAAATTGCACTTATATTTACCGAATGGGGGTATAGCTCAGTTGGCTAGAGCGCTTGCATGGCATGCAAGAGGTCGTCGGTTCGACTCCGACTATCTCCACTGAAGCGGAAATTATCTCATTTTAAATGAGATAATTTCCGCTTTTTTATGGCATGATTCTAAAATAGAATCATGTTTTATCTAACTCTGACAAGTATGAATTGGCAATATTAAAATGAGATTTTTTTCTCTCAGGGGTCATTTTATCCAACATATTAACCATAAATTTCATTCGGATATTTTTATTAAATAAATCTCTATTTATATCTATAAATCTCCAATATAATCCATCCCAAATTTTTCTCCAATCACCATCCGGAAAATCACTCATTTTTTTGAGATAGTTACTACTTGATATATAGGGTTTTGAAGACATTAGTCCTCCGTCAGCAAATTGACTCATCCCATAAATATTGGGAACCATAACCCAATCATATGCATCGATGTAATGCTCCATGAACCATTTATAAACTTCATCTGGGTCAAATTCGCATAGCATCATAAAGTTACCTAATACCATAAGTCTCTCAATATGATGGTTGTAAGCTGTTTTTTGGACTTTTTTTATTGTTACATCAACGGGTAAAATTCCAGTGGTTGCATCATAAAAAGATGATGGAATTTTTCTGTGGAATTTGAAAAAATTAGTGGTTCTTTCTTCACTTCCTTTAACTAGATAAATCCCCCTTATGAACTCCCGCCAACCAGTTATTTGCCTTATAAATCCCTCAATGGAGTTTAAAGGGTATTTATCTTGAAAAAGTAAAATTTTCGTTATGACCTGTTTTGGTGTAATTAATCCACAGTTTAGCAGTGGAGAAAGAACACTATGATTTAAAAAAGATTCATTCTGAACCATGGCATCTTCATAAGTCCCAAAATTATCCAATCGGTCAAAAAGGAATAGCTCTAACCATTCATTTGCTAATTTATGGTTATGCGGATAAATGGGCCTGACAGTGAATTCGCCTGGATTTGATTTAAAATTTTCTTGAACATAGCTTGACGCTTCTTTAAAAAAATCATCTATTACTAACTCACCAACTTTTGGAGGTGTTTTCCCTTTTGGATACTTTTTTCTATTCTCGGTATCAAAGCTCCATTTCCCCCCGATTGGTCCATCTGAAGAGTCTAATAAAATTCTTAATTTTTTTCTTTGCTGTATATAAAATGATGTTTGAAAAAATTTTTTCTTTTTAGAATTAAAAAACTCCTCAAGATCATCAGAAGAATTCAGAAACATAGGACTCTCTATTCTATTCAGCTTTATTTGAGAGATCTTCACAGCCTTCAAAAGGCGCCTTTCTATATAGTTGTCATTGGTGTCGATATAATTTATGTGTGAATACTCATTTTTTTTTAAATGAGGGATCAATTCCCTAACATCTGCAATGCTGTCATCGAAATTCAAATATTGAGCAACTTTATTCTTTTTTAGAATAAAGTCAAAATAATATTTCATCGATGACCTATGAAGGATAAGCTTCTGGACATGAAATTTGAAGTAATTAAAATAAAGGGGTTCTTCAATTAAATAAAAATCACCTTTCTCTTTTAATAATGGACTTTCTTTAAATAGCTGGTGAGGGAAAATAATATTTGCAGTTTTCATTCAATTCCTTATAGGTTGATTTCGATAACTTAAAATTAATAAAACACCACTTATTCCAAATGACAAAAGGTAAACTAGACCTTCCTGTAAACTGTGTAATAATAATCCTCCAATTCCAAATAGTAATGAGTAAGCAGATATAACGGCAAGAATCCATCTTAAGAAAAGGAGACCTATTGATGTCATGCCTTTGTCAAAGACACGAGATTTAAAATATATCCATTGTTTGGATTCTTTGGTAGAAAATAAAACTATGAGCCAGGCTGCCGTTGTTAAACCAACGGTAAAAAAGAAAGAATCCGGAAATTCGAGATGGAAAAAGTAGCGAGCAATTGAATATCCTATAAATGGTGTAATTGTAGCGGTTATTTCTACCCAAGCATTTATTCTGCCCCAAAACCATCTTAAGATTAGCACAAGTCCAAGTCCAGCTCCACATTCCATTATGAACTTCCAAACGCCGGAAATACTATGAATTTGAGTAGAAACTAAAAGACTTATGCTTGCTAAAATCGCTATAAGCCACCTGCTATTTTGGACAACTATCTCATCTTTGGGAGATTCACTTTTTACTCTAAGCCATACATCATTAATCAAGTATGATGCTCCCCAATTGAGTTGTGTTGAGATTGTACTCATGTAGGCACTGAGGAATGCCACTAGCATTAATCCCATCCAACCTTTTGGTAAGTAATGCTTCATGGCATATATGTATCCAAATCGTGGGTGAATTTCATAATTTATTGCTTCCGCAAGTTTTGGATTTTTTTTAGCCGCTTGTCTAAGACCCTCTCTAACGATTAAAACTTTGGTAGCGTCTGAAACATTATTTGGGCTGTTCTCCCCGGAAAGCCAATCAGAAGAATAACCTTGCATCGCTTTAATCTCAGTTAACTCTTTTTTTAGATTATCTGGAGTGTGATTTTCAACATTAAATAGTGTCAAAGATGCTAGACCAACTAATATCCAAGGCCAAGGCCTTAAAGCATAGTGTGCAAAATTGAAAAATAAGGTAGCCCCGACGGCATGAGATTCATTTTTTGAGCTCATTATACGTTGGGCTATATAACCGCCTCCTCCTGGTTCTGCTCCTGGATACCAGGTGCTCCACCACATCATTCCAAAGTAAGCAAAAAAGGCGCCAATACCTATAGCAAAGCCATCTGTATTATCTTTTGAGAAATCCGGGAAGAAATTCAACTGCTCGGAAGAGAGTGAAGATTTGAGTCCAGAAAGCCCTCCAACTTCTTCTGACTGAATAACAAATACAGCGAGAGCTATACTGCCAGTCATTGCTATAATAAATTGAATGGCATCCGTTACTACAACACCAAGCAGACCAGATAGAGCTGCATAAATTGCGACAAGTAAAGTTATAATAGCTGTAAGTCCAAAAGCGTAATCATAAGGAATCCCAAATAACCCTTCTAGAACTGAGATCATGGCAACATGGACCCACCCTAGAATGAGGAGATTTATAAAAAACCCTAAATAAATTGCTCGAAATACTCGTAGTATAAATGCCGGCTTTCCGTGGTATCTAAGCTCTATTAATTCAGCTTCAGTGACAACACCGGCTCTTCGCCATAGTGGAGCGAAAACAATCGATGTCAACATGCCTCCTGCCAGTAAATTCCACCAAATCCAGTTTCCTGAAACTCCATTCATTCCAATTATTTCTGTTACAGCAAGAGGGGTGTCAGCAGCAAAAGTTGTTGCTACCATTGATAGCCCGGCAAGGGCCCACGGTATATTTCTGTCCCCTAGAAAAAATCCCTCTAATGAACGTTTAGAGGATTGACCTACCCAAATTCCAACGCCAATAATTATAATTAATATTGTAGAAATTATTATTAAATCTATACTTTCTAAATGGATGGAATTCATGGCTAGAAGATACGTAGCATAAATCTTTTATGATTAATCTGATTTGAACTACTTGGATACTCTTGTTAAACTCTCCAATAAGAGTTTTACCGTTGTATTTTTGATATAAATTCTATGAACAGATGAATGTACTATTATTTGGTTCCGGTGGACGCGAATCCGCATTTGCATGGAAAATCGCACAGAGTCAATTACTAGATGAGTTATATATCGCCCCGGGAAACCCTGGAGTTATGGAGTATGGAAAATGTGTTGATTTAAAGTGGAATAATTTTAATCAGGTTCAAGATTTCTGTCTTAATAAATATATTGACATGGTGATTGTTGGCCCAGAGGATCCGTTGGTTCATGGTATGGCAGATTATTTCTCAAATACCCAGGCTCTTTCTCATATATATTTTATTGGACCTAAAAAATTGGGGGCCCAACTAGAGGGGAGTAAAGATTTTTCTAAGAGATTTATGGATCGGCATAAAATTCCAACGGCATCCTATAAAACTTTCCGAAAAGATCAAGTGCATGAGGCGGTTGATTATTTAAAAAAAGTTGATGCACCGTATGTTTTAAAAGCTGACGGTTTAGCTGGAGGTAAAGGTGTTGTAATTCATGAAGATCTGAACGATGCAATTGTTGAAATAAAAGAAATGCTTGGTGATGAAAAGTTTGGAGAGGCATCTTCTCAGGTTGTTATTGAAGAGTTTCTAGAGGGAATGGAGTTTTCCATATTCGTTTTGACCGATGGAAATGGTTATTTACTTCTTCCCGAGGCAAAAGATTACAAGCGAATAAATGAGGGAGATAAAGGCCTCAATACAGGAGGTATGGGCGCCGTATCCCCAGTGCCATTTATGACAAAATCAATTTTTGAGGATGTAAAACAAAATATAATTGAGTCGACTATCAAAGGATTATCTGCAGAGAAAATTGAATATGTTGGCTTTATTTTCTTTGGACTTATTTTAACTAAAAAAGGAGTTCAAGTAATAGAATACAATTGTAGAATGGGGGACCCTGAAACGGAAGCCGTTCTACCCCGTGTTGAGGAAGATATTCTTATGGTCATGAAAGAAGCGGCAACAAAAAAAATAATCTCAAGGACTTTAAAAGTTAAAAAACAAACTGCTCTGACGGTAATGAAAGTAAGTGGTGGTTATCCAGAGAAATATCCAAAAGGATTAATTATTAATGGTATTAAAGAAAATAAAAATGATGACTGCATTATATTTCAGGCAGGAACAAAGGTGGAAGACAATAAATTAATCACCAATGGGGGAAGAGTACTTTGTGTTACAGGGCTCGATATAAATCCCTTAAATGCTCGCAAAAAGGCTTACGATTTGCTACGAACAATAAAATTTGAGGGAGAATATTATCGCCACGATATTGGTAACGATTTAGGGATTAAATAAAAGCCTTGTTCAAATTGAACAAGGCTTTTATTTAGTTTATAGAATGAAGAACTTATTCTTCTGAGCTCGCTCTAGTCATTCTTTCTTCTATTCTCTCTGCTTTTTCTTTTGATGCAGTCCAAGATTTGTCTGTATCATAAGCTTTAAGGAACATTTCTTTTGCTTTTTCATAATCTCCCGACTGAATGTAATAGTCACCATAGGAGTCATATGCGTTTGGAACTTCTGCATTCGCTCTAGCAAAAATTTCAAAATGTTTTTTCGCTTTTTCCATATTCCCATCGGCCATGTATTTATATCCAAGCATATTGTTTACTCCACCGTGCTCAGGTAATCTCCACCATGCACGTTTTAATATATCAATTGCGAGTTTATTGTCCTCTAAATTCCAAGCATACCATACTCTAATCATAGGGTCATCAGGGGCATGCATCATTGCTAACTCAAGTTCTCTCTGACCAGTTTCTCTATCTTGAGTGTAGGACTGAATGAAGTGTTTTTCAGCCCGGCTTGCATTTTCACATTTTGACAATGCTAATTCCATGACCTCTTGAAGTTTTGAATCATCTTTTTTCGCCCAATAATATTGCATTTGGCCTAAATGTGCAGTTGCCCAATTGGGGTCTTTTTCAACAAGAGTATCAGAAATAGCTTTTGCCAATTCAAATTCCACATTCATCATCGCATTACGCATATCATTATATGCAGACAAGCCTCCTTCAAGTTCGGTGGAGGGCCAAAGAAAGCCTTGGGCTAAATTCTGGTTATCAACTCCCATCCATCGTTGCCATTTTAATTTGCCATTTTCTTTCCCGATTATGCCTGAAAAATTTCGATAAGTAGTAGTAACACCATCGATATAAAATCGAACGGTACCAAAGACATTAGCATGACTTCCCATCATATATACGTCATGTACAGATACTTTGATGGAGTCCTCATAAAATGCACTTCCATCTGTCCCCTCAGAGTTATATTTATTCGGGGTGCTTCTCCAAACGGGATTTGTCCAGGCTATTAGTTCATCTGAAAGTCCATTTAAAAAACCATCAATTGCATCTTCGTAACCAACTTGGCTTTCAATATGTGTAATTGCAAAATTGCGGACATCTTCTTCAGATAATTTCCCGCCGCCAGTCTGGTTACACGCTGCAAAGGCAAAAGCAGAGATGGCTAATATAATTATGGGTGTCGTCTTCATTTCGTTAGTTTAGGATTGTAATAATTAAGAATGAATATAAATATATTCAAACCCCTCCAAAAACTAGCTAATTATGTGTGAAAAGAAAAAAATGATCTATTTTTCTCCAGCTTTTTGATGTTTCAGCATTTCACGAAGCCAATACCCACCGAGTCCAGCTATGGCCGCCATGAATATATAGTTTAGATTATTTCCTACAACTGGTAAAATTTGAAAAGTAAATTCGAAAATTTTACCTAAACTTTCGAAAAAGAAACGAAATGGCATGGCTATACTATTAATTTCGAACAAATTTACTGAAAATCGTGCTATCAACGTCTCATATTTTTAGAAATCCCCATCCTGGTATTGCCATATTATTAGTTTTTACAACTTTTGTAGGAACTGCGGGTATGAATTTTTTCCGAAGTTCAATGCTTCTTGAATTTAATTTTGATTTTTGGTTAGGGCCAATATGTATAGGTTTATCGTCCTGGTTAATAAATGTGATTCTGGTTTACAGGAGTAGATATCTTTTGTCTAATTATCTTTTAGGCTGGTCTTGGTGGTGTTTGCTAATAGCTATCACTAATGATCCTTTAACTTGGAAAGAATCACTTCTGAGTGTTGGATCAGCCATTTGGTTGGCAATCACTTTTGAGCTCGGAGATGAGAGGAAAACCCCCCTAAGAACGAGAAGTAATTTAGGTTTTGTCGCGGCTTTGTTAGGTCTTATTCACCCTTCATTGCTTTCGCTTTGGGCTCCATCAGTTCTTTCTCTTTCAGTAGGTTTGAAAACGGATATTAAAGCTGCATTGCAAGTTTCACTTGCTTGGCTGTTGCCAATGGCACTATATGTTTTTGTTCTAATGTTCTCATCTAAACAACTACAAATGTTCAATTATGATTTCACAGGAAATATTTCGTTTCGATGGCCTTTAATCGGTGAATATGTTATTCTTGTTTGGGGTATTTTTGCCCTTGGTCAAACATTGAAGGCATTAGTAAATGCAAAAAAGCCGAAAAGACGCGGACTATTGCTTAGTTGGGTGGGAATAGGGTATGGAATTATATTGGCGTTTTTATTGCCTGCGAGCAATGAATACATGCCATTATTGGCTGTTTTTTTTGGCCCACATCTTGTCAATTTAAAAGATTATATTCATCCCAAAAAACTCCGGTATTGGCTTACGCCGACACTTTTACTTGCGGCGATAGTTCAAATAATGATATAGGCTAAATATTATTCAGCGCCAAAAAATAGAGCCTTAAGCTCAGTCGCTTGATCAGGAGCCATTTTCCCTGATAAAATTAATGCAAGTTGCCTACGCCTGAGAGCTCCATCAAACCGTTGTTTTTCTATTTCGCTCTCAGCGACAACCTCTGGAACCTCAATTGGATTACCATTGTTATCTACCGCTACAAATGTGTAGATGGCTTCATTACATTTGGTCTTTTCTCCATTTCCCCGCTGATCTTCCGTAAATACATCAATAAAAATCTCCATAGAGGTTTTAAATGCCCTAGACACTTTAGCTTCAAGAGTTACTATGGAGCCTTGGGGTATTGCCTCTTTAAATGAGACATGGTTCACTGTGGCAGTTACAACGGTTTGCCGGCAATGTCTATGAGCTGATATTGCTGCACAACGATCCATCCAACTAAGCAGTTGTCCGCCAAAAAGGTTGTTTAGATTATTAGTATCATTAGGCAAAACAATTTCTGTCATTACAGAAAGTGATACTGATGCTAGTTTTTTATTCATTGAGCATAAATCCAGACACCAGGAAATTGAAGATATATATTCTCTTTTTCTGATTGAGCTGATTCTCTATTATGAAAGCTCTCAATGGCAACTTTTGTTAATTCTCCTCTTCGTTTTATTAATGCAGCAGGATATCCATTAGATTTTAAATCCTTGACAAGTCTTTCGGCATTATTTATTTCTGCAAATGCCCCTACAATAAGGGAGAAATTCTTTTTGGTTTCTAATTCCGTAGAATTTGTTTTGATCTCTCCTGAAGTGGGCTTGACAAAATCTTTTTTGTTAATTCTCTCTACTGGTTGGTTAATAGTAATTTCTGTTACTGGATCGATTTTTTCAGAATTGCTCCATGCTTTTAATTTGTCCTCCAATAACTTCCAATTGGGCTGTAGAGACGCATTTTGAATCATTTCTCGGTAGTCATCTTTTGTCGTGCCTAGTGCCAAGAGACTAACAACTCCAATCATTACTGCCGCTGTACGTATCGGTGATCGCCATTTTTCTATTCTTTTTCTGTTTTCTGAACGTCCTAAGGCAGCAACCGTTTTGAGTTCTTTTGGGCTGGACTCTTTTTGACTCAACGGAGTAACTCGGAATATTGGTAGTCCGAATGCCTCAGGTAAAAAATTAGCCTCTACTGAAGCCTGGAACACCCATTGAAGGCCTGTTTTAGAGAATGATCCAATTCCCTCAAGCCTAAGTCGTTTGCCTTGGTTTAATTCTTGTCTCCAATTTCTAGTTATTGATTCTACGATATCTCTTGCAGAATCAAATGAAAGTCCTTCGTAACGAGCTAGGTGATTTATTAAAATTTCACTTTTTTTAGCAATTGGAGAGAAGCTAAGGCGCCTCGCCGCAGGTAAGCAAAGACCAGATTGCTCTTGAATTTCCGCATCAAATTTTTGAACTTCAATTCGTCCAAATCCGGGAATATCCAATGCTTCCTCTTGAAAAAGAAGGTGGAAAAGATGGCGTTCGAGACTATAATTTAGTTTTGACATTCAGTAACCAAATTACATATTCAAACAATATTTACATATTAGTGTGTGAAAGAGTTTTCAACATATGAATGTTCTCAAATTAGATGAATTTAACTTTAAAATAGGGCGCGAAAACCATGACAATATGGAGATCCACCTTTAATGTCATAGTAGTCCTGGTGATAAGATTCTGCGGCGTAAAATACTTCTGCGGATTTTAATTCAGTAGCGATCCTTAATCCTTTAGCAGTGAGAATATTGATGAGCTTTTGCGCTATAATCTTTTGCGATTCATCAATATAAAATATTGCACTTTTGTATTGGGGCCCTATATCGGGTCCCTGTCCATTTACTTGGGTTGGGTCATGAGTTTCGAAGAATACTCTAACGATTTCCTCATAGTTTGTTTTTTGCGGATCGAAAATTACTTCTGTAGCCTCATAATGCCCTGTGCGCTTTGAACAAACTTGTTCATAGGTTGGATTGTTCACAAACCCTCCGGTATACCCAACAGTAGTTGAGATAACACCATCAATGCGCTTTAAGAAATATTCTGTCCCCCAAAAGCAACCACTAGCTAATACTGCTGTTTCCATATGTTTTGTAGATTTTTTATTGTTATTCGGTTCACTTTCCTGAGCTGAGCATGAAGTAGAAAGTATAATAATTATTAAAAATTGAAAGAGTTTTTTCATAATCACATACCTATAACATTGTCTCTTGATCCTCCGGAACTTCCAGAGCGATAATTACCCTTGCTTCGGGGGTCCATTTTCCCAAAATTATATTGAAGTGTCAGCCAAGCAATACGGCTCTCTCGGTATCTCATAAAATCAATATCTAAGCGGTCCGTATACTGAAGGTATCTAAACTTTCTAGTATTGAAAATATCAGATATTCTTGCTGATAGTGAAAACCTTTTATTTAGAAGATTCATTTTGTAGGCAGCATTAAAGAAATGGATTCCTTTGCGCAGCCCTTGACCTGTTGGGCCCGCTCCCCATTGCGAGTAACTCACTTGTAATTGCTGATTTTTTGATGTTTGAATCATGAGATTACTTCGCCCTTGCCATCCAAATCCACTTGTAGTAAGGTTAGACAACACATTCCGACCATTAATTTGAGAATAGAATGCATCTCCAGAAATTTGCATTCTAATACTTTTATTAAGTTTAATATTCGCGTTGGTACTTACCCCATAGTTGTCTCGTGAATTAAAATTTTCCCATGACATCATCACTACCCCATCAGGAAGTGTTTCAATGAAGCGAGACATCATATTGACCGTGTGCTTGCTATAAAATGACCCTGAGACAGATCCCCAACGTCCATATTGAACAGCACTAAAATCTATTGAATTAGTAAATTCCGGATTTAATTCTGGGTTTCCTTTTCTCAGGCTTGACGGGTTAGAGTAATCAATATTAGGATTTAGATTACCGCCCCATCTTCCGTCAGGTCGATTGACTCTCAAAGAGTAGCTAAACTGGAAGTCAGTCCCTTTTTTGGGACTGTAGGTTAAATAAGCACTTGGAAATAACCCAGGAATGACTCTATTAATATTGGTCGTATCACTTGTCTTTATGGAAATTATTGCATGTTCATATCTTAACCCTAGTTGACCTTTCCATTTTTTGGAAAATGCATGACCCAATGTTATATATCCGGCATGAACTTGATTTTTCATATCAGTTATGAAACTTCTAAGTGAATCATATTTAAAACTACTTGAAATTGTCTTTAATTGCTGGGCTTCTTGATCCTCAAAAGTATTTCTCCAATTACTTCTTAATCCAAAATCTATTTTTGTTTTCTCGCTTATGGGCCATTCAATATCTGTTTGAAAATTTGCTCGGAGTCCTTGTCCATTGATAAGAAAATTTTCTTGGTATGCTCCATCGTAAGTAAAAGCTACAGGGTAATTTACATCTCGAACAATTATTGATTCATCTAAATTATTATCATTATTATTTGAAAGTCTAAAATCTGCAGTCCATTTCTTTGTTTCTTCTTCGAACTTTCGTTCAAAACGAATAGAAATATTTTGATCTAAATCTTTGGAATTATTTAATGTAGTTTGTATTGCCGAAGAAGTTTCAGAGTTGTCTTCGGATTTATTATCAAAGAATGCAGAATCCCATGAATTTCGATAACGTTGACTTGTTCCAAAGGAAAGTCCAAAAATATATTTCTTTTTCAGCTCCCAGTCTAGACCAAATTGTGCATTATAACTTAAATCTTCTCTATTTGAATTACTTATTTCCTGCGTTGAGTAGCTTGTGTCGGGGAGTCTATAGTCACGATATGTAGCACCACCACCTAACATATTACGGTCATTAACTCCAATATTTGTATTTATTCTAACTTGCCCAATGGGAATAGAAATATTTCCTCCAAAATTATATTTATCTCTTGTTCCAACTCCAACTTGTAAGGATCCATTAAACGGTAACTCTCGTCCTTTTTTTGTAACTAAATTTATTATCCCACCAGTTCCCTGTGCATCGAATTTCGCACCAGGATTCACAATGACTTCAACTCTTTCCACTGTCCCAGATGGGAGTCGATCAAAAGCATTTTGTCCTCTGTAGCCCATCATGGCTGCAGGCCGTCCATCAATTAGAATAGTCACATTTTCATCTCCTCTAAGTGCAACATTCCCATCGATATCTAAGGAGACATTGGGAACTTGTCTTAAAATATCTGTACCGGTTCCACTGGATACTTGTAAATCATCTGAAACACTGTATACTTTGCGATCAAGGCCATTGAGCATTGCCCCTCTTGAGATTACTTGAGCTTCTTCGAGTTCAATATCACCTCTAGAGATTCTGTAAACCTCTGGTTTCTCTTCTGTTGAATTATCGGCTAATTTTTCCTTGGTTTCAATAATTTCTGTGAATGGAGAAAACCCAAAGGCACTAATTTTTAGACGATACTTGCCGGGATATGGTACAGAAATATCAAACATCCCTTTGTCAGAAGTTGCTGTTTTCAAAAGAGAATTGCCTCTTCTGCTATCATCAACAGGCATCAATAAAATTGCTGCTTCTCTTATAGGTTTTTCATTTGAATTGTCTACTACTAAACCTTTGAAAGATATTTGAGAGTAGGAATTTAAGGTTGAAACAAAAGCCAAAAGGCAGAGATAAAACTTAATACTTTTCATAAATCCTGAATTCAATTTTCTACTTTCTTAAAAATAAATTTTTTCTCAATAAGCTTTTCAGCTATTTGTATTGCGTTTAGAGCAGCTCCTTTTCTTAGATTATCAGTAACAATCCATAAATTAATGGCTTTTGGATGAGAGTAATCATTTCTTATTCGGCCAATGAAAACATCATTTTTCCCATGTGCATAAATTGGCATGGGATAAGTGTTCCCCTCAATAAAGTCTTGAACTTTTACACCTTGGAAAGCATCTAATGCCCTCTTAATACTTTCAATTGAAGGCCGATTACTTTGAAATTCAACATTGACACTTTCCGAATGACCTCCTTCAACCGGAACCCTAACAGCTGTTGCAGTAATTAGAATATTAGGATCACCCATTATTTTTCTTGTTTCATTGGTGAGCTTTATTTCTTCTTTGGTATAATCATTATCTAAAAAGACATCACAATGAGGAATGCAATTCATATCAATTTGATATGGGTAAGCAGTCTCTCCCTCAAATACGCCAGCTCTTTCTCTATTTAGCTGCTTCTGACCAATTTTTCCCGAACCAGTGACACTCTGATATGTACTTACAACAACTCTTCGGATAGGATGGATATCGTGTAAAGGCTTTAAAGCCATTACTAATTGAATTGTTGAACAATTTGGATTTGAAATAATAAGATTGCTCTTATTTAAAACATCTGAGTTTATCTCTGGAACGATTAGGGGAATATCTTTCCCCATGCGCCAGAAAGAGGAATTGTCAATTACAACGCAACCTTGTTCAGCAAATTTAGGAGCGTATGTTTTTGAGATTTCACTTCCTGCAGAAAAGATTGCTAAATCAGGCTTCCTGGACAAAGCCTCTGCTGGAGAAAGGAGTTCATATTGAATACCATTCCATTTAATTTTTTGTCCCTCAGATTTTGATGAGGCACTGAGAATTAGCTCAGACAACGGAAACTGCCGTTCTAACAATATTTCTCTTATTACTTCACCTACCATTCCAGTAGCTCCAATAAGTGCTAAACGCATAAACCACTATTTTTTGTAAAAGTACCTATAGAGATATCTAAAAAAATTATGTCTCTATTTAAACATATTTCATGCCAAATATATCTGTGAGTAATAACAATCCTCATACTTACCTTTGATAAATGAAGTTTGGAGTAGTCACTTTCCCCGGGTCGAATTGCGATCAAGACATGATTGATACCTTGCGCGACGGTTTAGGTTGTGAAACAATACCATTATGGCATAAGGATCATGATATAAAAGGAGTTGATATGGTTGTATTGCCAGGAGGATTTTCTTACGGAGATTATCTTAGGTCCGGGGCAATTGCTAGCTTCTCTCCAATTATGGAGGAGGTAAAAAATCATGCAGCAAGAGGTGGGTATGTCCTAGGGATATGTAATGGCTTTCAGATCCTTACTGAGACTCAACTTCTTAATGGTGGCCTTCTGCATAATATAACGCATAAGTTTATATGCAAAAATGTACTTCTTTCGCCATCAAGTGTTTCAACACCTATTACGGCTGAACTTGATAAAGAAAAAACATATAAAATTCCAATTGCTCACGGTGAGGGAAGGTTCTATGCCGATGAGGAAACTGTCAGGTCTCTGAATGACAATAACCAAATAATGTTTAGGTATGTAGATTATTTGGGCAATCCTACAGAAGAATCAAATCCAAATGGTTCCATTGAAAACATAGCAGGCATATCCAATAAAAATGGAAATGTTATGGGAATGATGCCACATCCAGAAAGAGCAGCAGATGAAAATTTATTAAACACTGATGGTCTTGCCTTATTCAAAAGTGTTTTAAATTCTGCTATCAGAATCTAGGCTAAAATTTTACAATACGGTCACTTTCGATTTTCTTAGAATCGATTCTTTCAATTATGTATACTCCTGGGGGGAATGGTGTCATATTTATTTTTTCGACATCTAAATTCCCACTTGCTTTTTTTATTTCCTCGTAAAAAACCTGACCAGATAGATTAGTTAACCTTAAGCGATATGAGGTATATATGGCTCCTGAAGAGAATATTTGGATATTACCAGAAGTAGGATTTGGAGTGACCTTTATTTTGGAGATATTATACTCCTCAGTAGAAACCACATTCGTTCCTGAGGAAGTTGGGAAACAAGAGATTCCTAATTTTAGTCGCGCGAAATAAATCCCTGTTATTGGTGCAATGAACCATGCATTTGTTTCTCCTAGAATTGGATTTTTATTTGCGTCAAGCCACTGAATTCCCCATCCTAAAATAGCTTCTGGACAGAAAAGAGAATCACCATCAAAAACTTGAACAGTTGGAATTGGGGGTGTGTTTTTTACTTCAAATGAATCAGATCGTGATGCAGTGCATCCATTAAAATTTGAATAGGTGTATTTTAATTCATGCAAACCCACCCCAAGGTTGTTGGTATTTATTTGAGTCGATAGCACACCATTCACATAGTAAACTCCTCCAAGCGGGTATCCACCGGAGACGTTGAATGGTGGATCGTTTTTACATAGCAAATTTGCTGGCAAGGTTAAGAAAACGTTTGGTAAACCTAAGACTATAATAATAGACTCTGCAGAATTAACACAACCGTTGTTATTAGTATAAGTGTAGGTGATAGTATACTGTCCTTGCCCTACTGTTGTTGGAAGAAAAGCCCCGTTCACAACTCCTATTCCTGAAAATACTCCTCCCGCAGGCACCCCTTGAAGGGTTAAAGCATTCCCGCCAACACAAACAGAGGAGTATGATCCAGCTTGGACAGATGGCAACGCAAGAATCGTCACTATAATTGAGTTTGAAATCGCCTTAGATGGTGAAGCGCAAACTTCTGAGGATTGAACTTCACAGCGGACAGTGTCCCCATTGTTTAAATTAAATAAAGAAATACTTGAGTTATTACCTCCAAATGATTGACTATTTATTGTCCAAATGTATTTTGCTGCACTACCAATATTTACTGCGGTGGCATTGAATACAATAGTATCTCCTGTACAAATTGCATTCATATTAGAATTAATGTTCACAGATGGTTGTGATGCATTTAGAACATCAATATAATTAAATAATGAAATAGTATCACTTCCCTGATTATTTGAGACAGATAGATTAATCGATTTAGCCCCAGAGCTTGAATAGGTCACTATAGGATTCTTGAGGGAACTATTGGTAGGGTTGCCCCCAGGAAAATTCCAGAGATAAGTTGCATTTTTACCTTTTCCTGTAGAATAGAATTTGATCGGCTGATTAATGCAAGCTATGGTATCACTAAATACTCCGGCAGTAGGCACTATATCTGAGCCAGAAATAAATCTTATTCGATCTAAAAATAAGTTATTACCATTTGAGTTTGTCACTTCAAACTTGAACCTTAAATCCCCAACGTATCCTGTAAGAAAAATAGTATCAGTTCTCCAATCAGATTGGTTTGAGGGAGTAAAAGCACCAGTTTGATTTGGGCCTGTTGCAAAAGATCCATTTGCATCATTATAAAATTTTTGGAGGAGATTCCAAGACATGCCGCAATTATCACTAATGAAAACATTTAATGTGTCAGAGTTTGAACCCGTCTTTTGACGGTAAGCAATATCATAAACTAGAAGGCTATTACTATCAAGAGAATAATTCGGTGAAATTAAACCATCTATCTCTCCGGTATTAGAGTAGTTATAGCCGCGAAATACCGCACATGTACTATCAGTTGTGCTTCCAAAGGGGGCGATACCCCAGCTTTTATCAAAGTCTGGATTGGAAATTGTCCAACGATTAGGGATCGCCTCAAAAAATTCTTCATTCGCCGGGGTCTCTATTCCACCAGCAGAAATAATATTAACTTTTACAATAGTATCTGATCCGTAAGAGTTTCCAGAAATTAAACGGACAGTATATTCTCCTTTTATTTGAAGAATTACATCAATCTGAGATGAACTAGGACCCGATCCATTGACATATTGGTATGTCGACGGAGAAATATTCCAGTTCCAAAATGAGGCTAAGTTCGTGGAGTTATCAGTGATACTTATGGTATCACTAATCGAGCAAACATTTTCAGGAAATGCAATAAAATTAGCTTCTGGCTTAACTAAGAAATCATTGACCAAAGCACTTTCCCATACTCCTCTTCCATATGTTCCTACTCTAATAATTCCTTCATTATCAAGTATCTCAATATCATTTACGATAGTATTGGGAATTCCATTATTGAAAGGTAACCAATCAGACATGCTCGCATCACGAAAATACATTCCAAGGTCAGTTCCTACATAAATAATCCCATTGCTATTATTTTGGTACGCTATGCAGTTTGCAGGGATGTTTGGAAGTGAACCGCTACGATTATACCATGAGGCTCCTGAGTTAAATGATTCGTAAACTTTAGCGTTAGATATATAACTTGATTTTGATATGTATACGTGACTTGCATTTAAAGGGTCCACAGCAATTCCAGTAATTACGTTACCACTGCCTATATTACTTGAAATCCATGTCCATGTGGTTCCCCCATTTGAAGAATGATATAATCTGTTATTTATACCTGCATAAATAGTATTGGGGTCTCCAGGGGCTTCAGCTAAAACATCAATATTATTGGAACCAAAAATCCCATTGGATGTTGTTGCATTAAAACTAGCGCCCCCATTCGTACTTTTCCAAAGGCGATCAAACCCGGCATAAAGAGTGTTAGTAGAAATGCGACTAGAAATAAAAGGAGTAACCCAGTTACCGGAGCCTGCAGGCGGCAAATTAAATGCCGCATTGAAATTATTGCCCCCATTTGTTGATTTGTCAAAATCTCCGTAATAGATTGATCTGTACATAACATTTGGGTTTCCAATGGAAATAGAACAATCCATTCCATCTCCTCCGCCAACGCGATCCCAACCGTTATCATTAAGATGAGTTCCATTGTCTTGAGCTCCTGCAATAGTTAATGATGGATCAGCTTCTGTCGTGCCAATTTTATAGTATTGAGTTATGGCTAAGCCCGCATTTCTGCTAACCCAACTATTATTAATTCCTCCATTATTTGATTTGTAAACGCCTCCATCGCAACCGGCGTAAAGTTCGTTACTTCCCGGTCTAAACATCATCCAATGATGATCAGCATGAACGAACGAAACACCACCACCACCATACCAATGACCACTTAAAGAAAAACTGGATCCACCGTTGTTAGATCTCCAAACATTTACACCACCAGTTAAGACTACGTTTTTATTTAATGGAGAAACTGCGATAGAAAGATCGTACCAAGCTTGACCACCCGAGCCACTTCCATTTGTGCTCCAGTCTAATAAGTTAGGGGTTGATCCATGTCTTTGAGACCAGCTTAACCCACCGTCAATACTCCTGTAAATTCCATATAGTCCATTATTAGCAGCTCCATATATGGCATATACATAGTTAGTATCATTTGCTGTTACTGCTAGCTCAACTCTTCTACCAGCAGAAGGAAGTCCATTGGTTATTTTCGTCCAAGTAGCACCAAAATCAGAGGATGTCCAGATTTGACCATTTGATGATGTTCCAGCAAATAGTTTATTGGATCCAGGTATTTTCACAATGCATTGAAAAGAACCGCCTTGCTTTATGGACCAACTCACTCCTCCGTCTAAGCTCTTGTAAATCCCTGTTCTTGACGCTGCTACAATATGGTTTGTGCTGTCATGATGCATGACTAGGCCGGTAATTCTGTAAGATTGCGTGACATTAAAACTCAAACCAGTTGGGTCCCATGTATGACCTCCATCTATAGATTTCAAAACTCCTATAGAATAGGTATCCCCACCATCTCTATCTCCAGTTCCGATAAACATAATATTTGTATTTGTAGGGTCAATTAAAATAGCACTTACTCCAAGATTTGGCAATAAATCTGTATTCGTAGACCAACTAAGACCATCATCAGTGGATTTCCATAATCCGCCCGCAGGAGATCCTGCAAAAAGCGTGTTGACTTGTGTTGGATGTAGAGCGATTACATTAATTCTTCCTATTCCATTTAAAGAGTTTCCATTGGTCGGGCCTACTAGGGTCCAATTGCCCAATCCAGATGAAATAGTTAGCGATGAGGTTGTTTCAGAACCGTTGTAGGAGTTGAATAAGGAATGTGATTTATTGCGGATACCGGATGGAAATACTCGGGGTTCCATAAAAGCTTCCCATCTTTTAAACTGTTTCCAACCTCGGCCTTTTTGAATAGTTTTACCATCCCATTCTGTTTCAAAAGCATCTACTACATCATAAAAGTTGACCTCAGGGTCATTCATCAGGTCCAACCAGTTGTTTTCTATTTTAATCTGCCCTTTTGCTAAAAAGGCAATAACGAAAAACATAAAGATGAAGGGTTTTTTCATAGTAAATACTTGTTGGAGTATTCTTTTAGAACAGAGATAGTTAGCATTTTGTTCTAGCCTAGCAAATGTTATTTACTCTTAATGAGTAAGAAGATATTAATTAATCCTCAGGTATTACGTTAATGGATAGGTTTTCTAACTGTTCTTTAGAAATTTCCGAAGGAGCTTCAATCATAACATCTCTTGCTGAATTATTTTTTGGAAAAGCAATGTAATCTCGGATGACTTCATCTCCACCCATTATTGCGACCAAGCGATCGAAACCAAATGCAATTCCGCCATGGGGAGGGGCGCCATATTCAAAAGCATTCATTAAAAACCCAAATTGATCATTTGCCTCGCTTTCTGTAAACCCTAAAAGATCAAACATTTTTGATTGAAGCTTCTTTTCATGAATACGGATAGAACCACCTCCAATTTCAGTTCCGTTCAAAACCAAGTCATAAGCATTTGCTCTTACAGCTCCTGGGTCAGAATCAATTATTTTCAAATCTTCTATCTTGGGACTAGTAAATGGATGATGCATTGCCATCCATCGATTGTTGTCTTCATCTCGTTCTAAAAGAGGGAAATCAACAACCCATAATGGAGCAAATTCCATAGGGTTTCTTAACCCTAAACTTTCTGCCAAGTGCATTCTTAGTTCGCTTAGCGCTTTTCTAGCCTTAGTCTTTTCTCCTGCTAAAATTAGAATTAAATCACCTTTTTCCGCATTAAACGCTATCATCCACTTCTTAAGCTCTACTTCAGTAAAAAACTTTTTGACACTTGAAATCGGGATTCCGTTTTCATCTACCTTCATCCATATCAGCCCTGACATTCCTAGCTGTGGTCGTTTTACAAAACTTGTTAATGCATCAAGTTCTTTTCGAGAATAATTAGAGCACCCTTTTACATTTATTCCAATAACTAATTCAGCATTATTGAAGACTGGAAAATCAGAATCTTTTACGAGTTGATTAAGTTCTACAAAAGTCATGTCAAACCGAATGTCTGGTTTGTCATTCCCGTATTTTCTCATGGCTGTTTCATATGTCATCTTAGGAATTGAGCCAATCTCTTTGGAGTGTACTTCTTTTATTACATGCTTCAAAAGTCCTTCAAAAACACTTAAAATATCATCTTGCTCGATAAATGACATTTCACAATCAATTTGAGTGAATTCTGGCTGACGATCTGCTCTTAAGTCCTCATCTCTGAAACATCTAACAATTTGATAATATTTATCTAAGCCACCAATCATTAAAAGCTGCTTAAATGTTTGCGGGGATTGAGGAAGGGCATAAAATTGACCGCTATTCACTCTTGATGGAACAACAAAATCTCTAGCGCCTTCTGGGGTAGATTTGATAAGATAAGGGGTCTCAATATCAGCAAACCCATTGGAATTAAGGTAAGTCCTTACTGACATGTTGATTTTATTTCGAAGCAATAATTTTTCTCGAACAGATTTTCGCCGAATGTCGAGATAACGATATTTCATTCTTAAATCGTCTCCCCCATCTGTATTTTCCTCGATGGTAAATGGAGGAGTCTTTGCTGAGCTTAGAATTTTAATTGAAGTTACCCTGATTTCTATTTCTCCTGTTTCTAAGGCTTTATTTTTCTTCTCTCTTTCAACTACAATACCCTCTACTTGAATTACAAACTCTCTATTTATTAGCCTTGCTTCGGTCAATCTCTGAGCATCTACTCCCTCATTGAAAGCTAGTTGAGTTATGCCATATCGATCTCTCAGATCAATAAATGAAAGACCCCCAAAGTCCCTGCGCCTTTGGACCCAGCCGCTTAAAGTTACCAATTGACCAACTTCCGAAAGTCCCAATTGTCCACAGGTATGAGTACGATACATGATAATAGTTTAGAACACAAAGGTAGAAAAGCAAGAGGGGCTGCGTAGCTTTATACTTATGGAATTTGATGATGTCTATTTTATGCGCGAAGCGATAAGAGAGGCAGTTAAAGCTTTTGAAGAAGATGAGGTCCCTGTGGGTGCTGTTGTTGTTGCTAATAATAAAATAATAGCAAGAGGTCATAATCTAACAGAAAGGTTGACAGATGTGACTGCGCATGCAGAAATGCAAGCCATAACGTCAGCAGCAAATTATCTTGGTGTTAAATATTTAAAAGATTGCACCATATATATAACATTGGAGCCCTGTGTTATGTGTGCTGGAGCTCTTTTTTGGTCTCAAATTGATCGCGTAGTTTTTGGAGCAAAAGATGAAAAGAGAGGATTTAATACACTTGGAATTAAAGTTCATCCTAAAACAATTGTTTTTGGAGGGATTGAAGAGGAAGTTTGTGGTGATTTATTAAAAGATTTTTTTCGATTAAAACGAAATAAGTAAATATTATTGGTATAAATTTTAAACTTATGATATAATAAATGTGCCTTAGTCGCATTTATGTGTTTAGTTTGAAAGGGCATTTGGGGGACTGCCCTTTCTTTTTTTAAACTTGAAATTATGTGGTGGGAGCTCTCCCCACTAAGTTTGTGCTATGAAGCTACATGCTATAAATACTGGGTTTTTTAAATTAGATGGAGGAGCAATGTTTGGAGTAGTCCCAAAGTCTCTTTG
>MDSY01036315.1_pt1 | contig 58660 bp, 47 predicted proteins | sample 811131 | NCBI WGS metagenome assembly MDSY01 (sample SAMN05326643, study PRJNA326480) | marine metagenome | isolation source: seawater | place: Atlantic Ocean: South West | collected 2010 | reverse complement strand
TAATGCGAAAAACATAACTAAAGAATTATAATTTAATACCCATAAAACTCATGAATGCTATACCCATGAGTCCAGTTATAATAAATGTGATACCCAAGCCCTTCAAAGCCGGGGGCACATGCGAATATTTTAGTCTTTCTCTAATGGCTGCAATTGCCAAAACCGCAAGTAGCCATCCAATTCCTGAACCAAAACCAAAAGCAGTTGCTTGACCAATTGTTGCATATGCACGTTCCTGCATAAATAAAGATCCACCTAATATTGAGCAGTTAACAGCAATCAAAGGAAGAAATATACCCAGAGCTGAATATAATGCCGGAGCGAACTTCTCTACTATCATCTCTACAAGCTGAACCATTGCCGCAATTACTGCTATAAACATTATAAAACTTAAAAAACTCAAATCTACTTCTGCAAATGAAGGATCTAACCACTGCAAAGCTCCTTTATCTAGAATTTTTGTTTGAAGAAGATAATTTACAGGAACTGTTATCGTCAATACAAATGTTACTGCCAATCCCAATCCCATTCCAGTCTTAACTGTCTTAGAAACCGCTAAATATGAGCACATACCTAGGAAATAAGCAAAAATCATATTATCTATGAAAATACTCTTGACGAAAATATTTATTAACTCTTGCATAATTACTATCCGTTAATCTTTTTCAATCAATGAAGGAGTCTTAGATCTTTGCCACCAGATAATGAGAGCCACAACAATTAAAGCCATAGGAGGCAATAGCATCATACCATTATTATGATATCCTAGATCATATAAGCCCAGTTTTTCTACAACTGGATAATCATAAAGGGTTCCATTACCAAAAAGCTCCCTAAAAAAAGAAACAACTATTAAGATCAAACCATAAGAAGCACCGTTTCCGATACCGTCCAGAAAAGATTTCCACGGGGTATTACCTAAAGAAAAAGCCTCAATACGTCCCATAATTATACAATTCGTTATTATGAGCCCCACAAATACTGATAATTGCTTGCTAACATCATAAACAAAAGCTTTCAAAACTTGATCTACTAGAATCACTAAAGTTGCTACAACAACCAATTGAACAATTATCCTTATTCTATTGGGAATCATATTTCTCATTAAAGACGTTATTACATTTGCAAGAGCCATTACAACAATAACAGACAAGCTCATTACTAATGCCGGCTTGAGCTTAACAGTAATGGCCAAAGCACTACAAATACCTAAAACTTGAACAGTAATAGGATTATTAATATTCATAGGGTCTTTTAACAGTCTCCTATTTTTCTTGGAGAATAACGCTTCTTTAGGTTTATTCGTTTCCATAATTACTGTAATACAAAACTTAAAATTGAATCCGATGGCATTTCGGCTTCGTCAACTGAAAGATTTAATAAAAACTCTTTGTAAGGGACCAAGCAGTCTTCCAACATTGTCTGAACCCCAACGGATGTTATAGTCCCTCCAGATATACCGTCAACCTGCTGTGATCCATATGCATCACCTTTTCTAACTTCAATTCCATCTCTTGTCTTAGAAAATAGAACCTTATCGGGGAATTGATCCTGAAAAATAGGTGTAGAAATTTCCGCACCTAGTCCAGGCGTTTCCTTTTCATGGTCAAAAGAGGCACCTAAAATTGTATTTCCATCACCTTTTAGTGAGACATAACCCCAAATAGGTCCCCAAAGCCCAGTTCCCCTCATTGGAATAACATAGAATGTGTTTCCATTTTTTTCAGCTTTAAATAATGGCACTTTACGAATATAATTTGACTCCTTTACTGCAGCAGCCATATCTATATCAAAAGCTGTTACATCCGAAGAAACCACCTTACCGTCCTGAATTACTAATTGATCAGTTATATATTCATTAAATAACAACTCAGGATCCTCTGCAACAACACCAATAGAAGATAATATATCTGATTTCTTTTCCAGTTCAATATTTTTATCTTGAAATGGCTTTAGACTTGTAGCTGCAATAGAAAGCAATGAGGCAACAATAACAACCATTGCAATTGCAAATATGTATGTGTAACTATTTGAATTAATATTCATAATAAAACTACTTAGCGTAAATTTTTAAACGTTTCAAGCGTTTTTTCACATTACCCTCAACGACATAATGATCAATTAAAGGTGCCATTACATTCATAAACAAAATTGCCAGCATCATTCCTTCAGGATATGCCGGGTTAAACACCCGAATCATTATTCCTAGAAAACCTATTAAAAATCCATAAATCCACTTACCTTTTTCAGTGTGAGAAGCTGAAACTGGATCTGTAGCCATAAAAACCGTTGAAAATGCCCAACTACCGAATACTAGATGAAAATAAAATGGGATACTAAGAAAACCTTGCTGCTCTGGAGATATCATATTTGGAGCTACTAAATTGAAAATTAAACTTATCGCAATGGCTCCAAAAAGAGACGAAAGCATTATTTTCCATGATCCAATACCAGTGGCAATTAAATAAATACCTCCCAATAATATTAGAAGAGTACTTGTTTCACCGATTGACCCTGGAATGATCCCTAAAAAAGCATCCCATGCTGAATAGGTTGTTCCACCTGAGGTAGCATACTGGCCAAGAGCGGTTGCGCCTGAAAACCCGTCAACAACGGCTTCACCATTAACTGTGGTAGTATTTATCCATACTTTATCACCACTCATGAAAGAGGGATATGCAAAAAAAGCAAAAGCTCTCGCGGTCAATGCAGGGTTTAAAATATTCATTCCGGTTCCACCAAAAACTTCTTTCCCAATTAAAACAGCAAAAATTGTGGAAATAGCAACCATCCATAAAGGCATGTCAATTGGCATAGTCATTGGAATTAGAAGTCCAGAAACTAAAAAACCCTCATTAACAGCATGCTTATTTATGTAGGCAAAATAAATTTCTACTCCTAACCCTGCTATGTATGTGACGATTATCATTGGAATAACTTTTATCGCACCAAAAAGAAAATTATCCAATGTGAAGAATTGCAACCAGCCAATTGCATCACTCAGTAGACCTATAGCCCTATAATGCTGATATCCAGCATTAAACATTCCAAATATGAGAGCAGGGATCAACGCAAAAATTACAGTGATCATCGTGCGCTTTAAGTCTATTGCATCACGGACATGAGCTCCGCTATTAGCATTGTGATCTGGCACAAATAACATGGTCTCAATAGCGTTATACAATGGGTATAAAGGTTTGAGCTTCCCACTGGTGACAGCAGGGCGTGCGGAATCAAGGATATTTTGTAAAAATTTCATCTACTTAAACGCATTAATTCATTTCGGCATAAAGCACATCCAGTCCCTTTCTAACCATTTCTTGCAGAGGTTGTTTAGAAGTGCAGATAACTTCGCAAAGAGCAAAATCTTCTGGGACTATTTCATATATGCCTAATTCTTCCATTTTCTCTAAATCTTCAGCCCATATAGACTTTAATAACTGATTTGGAAATATATCAAAAGGGAAAACTTTATCATATTGTCCGGTTACTACAAAAGCTCGCTCTTCTCCATTTAATTTCGTAGTCAAATCATACTTCCGATTAGGGAACAGCCATGAAAAATATGCCTTGCTAAATGAGTATTTATTAAAACCAGGCAGAACCCATCCAAGAAAATCGGTATTCTCACCTTCTGGAATAATTGTGATTTGTTTTGTTAAGTAACCTAAATAACCCTCTTTACCAATATTATTTCCAGTTAAAACAGAACCTGATATAAATCTATAATTTCCAGGCTTGACATTTTCATTAAAAAAAACTGACATTGACTGGCCTCCACGAACATTAAAATATCTCGGTTCTTTCATTCCTGAACCACCAGCTGCAATTACACGGTCAAGATGGTACTCTCCAGAAATAAAAAGTTGTCCGATAATTGCAACATCGATGGCTGCTATAGTCCAAACTACATCCCCTTTATTGATTGGGGAAATCTTAGAAATATGAACAGAAGTATTTCCAGAAGGGTGAGGACCGGAAAATCTATGCAGCTCTGCACCCTCGGCTTGTAATAATGTTTTTGATTCTTCATCTGAAGAGATCGATAAAATTGTCCTATCTGAGAGCGCATTTAAGACTTTTAGTCCTGCAGCAAAAAATTCCTCCTTTCCTTTTAAAGAAATCGAAGGTTTCGATGCAAATGGGGATGAAGCCATACCATTGACGAAAATTGCCTTTGGCGAGTCCATTGGATTTGCAATACATCCATATGGTCGCATTTGAAGTAACGTCCATGCTCCCGAGAGAAGAAGTTTACTTATGATGTTTTCTTTTTCAACTGGGAATTCTTTTCCGAAATTAATGTAATCACATTTTTCTTCTGGACGAATCAAAATAGCATCAAGTCGTCTTTTCGGCCCCCTATCGATAGCCGTTATCTCTCCACTAACTGGAGAAGTAACTAGTATCTTATCATTTGATTTATCATGGAATATGCATTCCCCCGCTTTGACCTTATCACCAACTCTAACATTTAACTTCGGATTTAATCCAATAAATTCCGATGGTCGCAATGCGAACGAGTTAGAAAACTCCGAAGGGTTAACTTTCTCAGATGGTGCTCCTACTAAGGGCAAACTGAGTCCCTTGTGAATAATATGTGTTTTTGACATGTGCAATATTAAAAACGCCTCAAAAAAAATTCGATGCAAAGGTATCGATTAGGCTCGGAATTAAGAAGTTTTTCTCAACTTTACTTTGTGTTTAAACTGTATATTTCTCTTTTTACTTTATTTTCTATTTCACCCAGCATATTGTGTCAATCTTTTGGACCTGAAATTATAATAATTGAAGATTTTCAAAGTGTTGAAATCTATCCAGTTGGAGATCCTCAATCACTTGCAATTATACCACTTCAAGAAAAAGAAAGGCTACATGTATCATTCGATGACCTAAGTGCAAATACTCAAGCATTAAATTACACCTGGGTTCATTGTAATAAAAATTGGAAGCCCTCTGGCTTAATCTCATCAGAATACCTCGATGGTTTTTTAGAAAGTCAGTTACCATTATCTGAATTGTGCTTTAATACTTATCAAGCCTACAGTCACATTAAATCAAATCTCCCGGAGGCTAATTGTATGCCACGCATATCAGGAAATTACTACCTAGTTGTTTTTGAAGATGATCCCGAAGACTTTCTTCTCCAATATCCGGTGGTAATAGTTGAACAACTAGCAGAAATTCAAAGCACTATCCACCGAGCGATGAAAATGGAACAAAGAGAAACACATCAAGAGATCGATATTCTTGCAGATTTAACCAATTTATCCGTTCAAAATCCATTTCAAGACATTCAACTAAGTATTATTCAAAATAGAAATTGGATGAGTATAAAGTCAATGGCACCGAGATTTCTAAGAAACGGATATTATGACTTTAATTATAACAACGGCGAGAATGCTTTCAATGGTGGTAATGTTTTTCGTTTTGCAGATTCAAAAAATATCCCCGTCCCAACGCTAAGAATTAGAGGCTTTGAGTTAAAAGAACTCTGGACCGCAACAGTCCGAAATGAAAAACCAAGAGGAATAGATCCATTTCTCTTTCAAGAAGATGCTCGTGGTGGTTTCCGCATTCGAAAACAGAACTCAAGCATCCCCGAAACTGAGGCAGACTATTTGGTCTTAGACATTTTCTTAGAGGATATAGAAAATTCAGGACATAGAGAAATTTATGTAATTGGTGATTTCAATCAATATCGATCCAGAGAAGACGATAAGCTGAAATATGACCCTGAAGAAAAAGCTTACAGAGGGTTAATTCGAGTCAAACAAGGTTATTTAGAATACATATTAGCAGAAAAAAATCAAAACAAAAATGAAACTCCATCATGGGATTTATCTTGGACAGAAGGTAACCACTGGGAATGCCCAAATAATTATACCAGCATTATTTATATGCGTGAGTGGGGCAAAAGATATGACCGGGTTATTGCTTGCAAAAACTTTTTTACAAATGGCAGCATAGGTCTTAGTTTAAATTAATCAAAACATTTCAAACTGTGATTACTGATGATTTAGACTTAGCTAAAAATATTCTCAACTCAGGAGGAGTTATTGCCATTCCTACCGAGACAGTTTATGGTCTGGCAGGTAATGCGATGGACACTGATTGTATTGCTTCTATTTTTAGAATTAAGAATAGACCATATTTCAATCCGTTAATTGCTCATATTGGAGAAATCGAACAGCTAAAATCTCTTTGCAGTACAGTTCCAAAAGAGGCACAAGAATTAATAGATGCTTTTTGGCCTGGACCACTAACATTAGTTCTTCCTAAAAAAAAATCTGTTCCAGACTTATTAACGTCTGGACTAGACAAAGTAGCAGTTCGAATGCCCTCGCACCCCTTAACATTGGCCCTTTTAAAGTCTATTAAATACCCTTTAGCAGCGCCGAGTGCTAATCCTTACAGATATGTTTCTCCAACCTGCGCGAAACACGTAGAAAAGCAAATTGGAGGCGATATTCCATTAATATTAGATGGTGGTCAATGTGAAATTGGATTAGAGTCAACAATTATTGGTTTTGAAGACAATGCGGTTGTAATCCATAGATTAGGTGGTTTGGCCATTGAACGAATTGAAGAGGTTCTAAAAAAACCTCTTGTAACAAAAACAAAAAATAATAGCTCTATACTGCCTGGACAAGAAAAAAGACATTACTCCCCAGGGAAAGAAATTATTCTCATCCCATTTGCAGGAACCTTGCCATCAATAGTTAGTCCTGATGTATTAATTACATGGAAGCCTGACGAATCCAGCGATAATTCGCTTAGTCTCGATGGATCTGAAATATCTGGGGCTTCGCGTGTATTTTCTATCTTGAGAGAACTAGATAATCCTAAAATAGGAAGAATTTATATTGAGCTTGCACCTGAAAAAGGCCTCGGGAAAGCTATTAATGATCGTTTGGAGCGTGCCGCATATCCTTTCTAAGCTCAAAATTTTTCCCAAGATAAACGCGACGAACAATAGGATCTTCAGATAACTCTTGAGCAGTTCCGCTTTTTAGTATTTTTCCTTCAAACATTAAATATGTCCTATCTGTAATGGCCAAAGTTTCTTGAACGTTATGATCTGTAATTAAAACTCCAATATTTCTATCCACAAGTTTTGCTACAATTGACTGGATATCTTCAACAGCAATAGGGTCAACTCCAGCAAAAGGTTCGTCTAATAAAATAAATTTGGGATCTGAAGCTAGAGCCCTGGCAATTTCAGTTCTTCTGCGCTCCCCTCCAGAAAGAAGATCACCCATTGTGTTCCTTATTCTCGTTAATGCAAATTCATCAAGAAGAATATCAGTTCTAGACTTAATTTCGCTTTTATTAAAACCTCTCCACTCCAAAACTGCAGCAATATTATCTTCAACCGTCATCTTTCGAAATATAGATGGATCTTGAGCTAAGTAACCAATGCCTTTCTGAGCTCTCCGATACATTGGTAATCGGGTTATATTCTCATTATTGAGTAGTACTTCTCCTTCATCGGGCTTAACCATGCCAACTACTGTATAAAAAGAAGTTGTTTTACCCGCGCCATTTGGCCCCAATAATCCGACTATTTCTCCCTGATCAACATGGAAGCTAACATTATCAACAACCCTTCTTCGACTATAATCTTTTGATATTTTAATTACTTCGAGTCTCATTTTGACATCTTATTCATTAATTGGTTGGGCCACTCGGCTTATAAATATGCTTAATTCATACAATATAGCAACTGGAATAGAAACAATAATTTGACTAAATATATCTGGTGGCGTGATAATAGAAGAAACTACTAAAATCCCGACCCAAGCATGATTTCTATACATCTGCATACCATTAGGAGTAACAATTCCTGCACGGGATAAAAAATAAACCACAATGGGCAATTCAAATAAAAATCCGCAAGCCAATATTATACTTGCTATCGTTGCTAAGTATGATGACATCTCGATAAGGTTTACAATCTGATCAGATACCACATAGTTTGATAGAAATTGAATACTCAAAGGAACAATTAGAAAATAACCAAAAGCAGCTCCCAAAAAGAATAAAATCGATGAAATACTTATGAAAGCAACAGATTTTTGTCTTTCACCAAATGTCAACCCGGGAGAAACAAACATCCATAATTCTTTAAGAACAAATGGAATAGCTAAAACCAAACCTGTCATTAATGATAGAGAAATATGAAGCGAAAATTGGCCTGCCATTTTACTATTTAGCAGTTCAATATTAATTTTATTGATGCATAAACTTGAAATATTCCAAATTTCAGAAAGTTGACAAAGCGCACGGTAAGTGATGAAATCGACTGATTTAGGAGCAAGAAGCAAACCGTCAAATAGAATCTCTCTAAAGGCAAAAGCTAATCCAGCAGCTACAAGTACAGCTATAGAAGCCCGCATCAAATGTTTGCGCAGTGCCGCGAGATGATTTAAAAAAGACATTGAATTTCCTTCTGACATGATATGCAAAAGTAGTTTATAGCGTAACTTCATAACTTCTATTTCATCAAAAAAAGATGATTCAAAAAACAACTAACGAAAGCAAAGCCTTATTGAAAGCTTTCTTTGGCTTTGATGAATTCAAAGGCAATCAAGCAGATTCAATAGATTCTATCCTTAATGGGAATAACACATTTGTTAGAATGCCTACAGGTGGGGGTAAATCATTATGCTATCAGCTTCCAGCAATTCAAATGGACGGAATCGCAATAGTGATATCCCCTTTAATTGCATTGATGAAAAACCAGGTAGATTCGATAAGAAGCTTTGCTACCAATGACTCTATAGCTCACGTTTGGAATTCCTCTCTCACTAAAAGAGAAATGGTGGCGGTACGCAAAGATCTATCATCAGGAGTGACAAAACTTTTGTATATGGCACCAGAATCTCTTAACAGGTCTGAAAATATTGAGTTTTTAAAAAATCTTAAAATATCCTTTTACGCTATAGATGAAGCTCACTGTATTTCAGAATGGGGTCATGATTTTCGGCCTGATTATCGACAACTCCGGGGAGCAATCAATTCCATAGAGAATAGACCAATTATGGCATTGACTGCAACAGCAACTGAAAAAGTTGTGTCGGATATTCAAAAAAGCCTCGAAATGAAGCAGGTAAATATCTTTTCAACTTCATTCAATCGTCCAAATCTATTCTACGAGATTAACTTGAAGAATGAAGTAGAAAAAGACATCGTCAAATTACTTAAAAAGCATAGTGGGAAATCTGCAATTATATATTGCCTTAGTCGAAAAAAAGTTGAAGAAATTGCACAAGTTCTTCAGCTCAATGATATCCGAGCGCTACCCTATCATGCGGGATTAGACAGCAATACAAGATCCAAACATCAGGATGCTTTTTTAAATGAAGACATTCATGTTATCGTTGCCACTATTGCCTTTGGCATGGGGATAGATAAACCAGACGTTAGACTAGTCCTTCATCATGACATCCCAAAAAGTATAGAAAGTTACTACCAAGAAACAGGGAGAGCAGGGCGAGATGGAGGAGAAGGCATTTGCGTTACTTATTATTCGGAAAAAGATATTCAGAAATTGGATAAATTTCTCAGTAAAAAGCCTGTTTCCGAACAAGAGATTGGCCGACAATTACTTCAAGAATCAAAAGGATATGCCTTATCCTCAACATGCAGAAGAGAGTATATTCTTCATTATTTTGGAGAAGAGTTTCAAGATGAAAATTGCAAATGCTGCGATAACTGCATTAGGAATTCTGAAAAAATAAATTCTTCAGAGGAAGTTAAATTAACACTTAACGTTATAAAAGAGGGGAAAAATAATTTCAGGTCTGAACAAGTAGTTAATGTTTTAATTGGAAATGAAACTTCTGTGCTTAAAACTTTTGGCGCTTCTAGATTGCCACAATGGAGCGAGGGAAAAAATAAAACATCAGAATATTGGTCAGATTTATTACGTCAAATTTCATTAAAATATCTAATCAAAAAAGATATCGAGCGCTATGGTATTTTGAGTATCACAGATAAAGGTGAAAAATTTTTAAATGAGAACATGGGATTTCTGGCTAAACCGTATCGTGAAGTTTCAGAAAGTATTGACTCTAAGGAGAAGAATAAACAAAGTAACTCTGTTTTAGATCCTGAACTTTATAAAAAATTACAATTAGCAAATAGAACTTTAGCCAAAGAAAGAAGCATACCTCCTTACGCGATGTTTTCAGAAATATCTTTAATAGAAATGGCTAGCTCTTATCCATTCACTCAAGATGAATTAATGGTGATACCTGGGGTTGGAGAAGGTAAAGCAAAAAGGTTTGGTGCTGAAATTATAGGAGTAATTAAGTTTCATTGCGATGAAAATAATATTGAGAGGCTTGAAGACCTTACAATTCGAAGTGCAGGTAAAAAGGGGTCTCTGAAAATATATATAATTCAATCTATTGATCGTTTGCTTTCACTCGAAGAAATGGCAAATAGCAAGGGTGTTTCACAAAATGAACTACTGGAAGAAATGGAACGTATCGTTGAAAATGGAACACGACTAGCCCTTGATCATATCATTGAAGAAATAATTGATGATGATGACTCAATCGATGAAATACTTGAGTACTTTTCAGAAGAGTCGAAATCAGGAGATATAAATGAGGCGCTAACTTATTTTGAAGACACTTATAATGAAGAAGAGCTTCGCCTGGTAAGACTAAAATTTTTATGCTCAGTTCTTTAAATCAATTCTTATGAATCCATTTTAATTGATTTGGAATTTCGGCAGAAGCTAATTTTAAAAAAGTTATACTTTTCGAATAGTTTAATATTTTCTGAATTGTATTTTTTGAAGGTTGGCTTAAGTATTTTGACTCTTGTGTAAATTCATCCATAGGCATTATTAACTGACAAAACAACGCACAGGCTTCTGAATTATTATACGTCAATCTGCAATATTTTACGCAAGTTTATAATTGCATACCTCATCCTACCAAGAGCTGTATTTATTCCTACACCCGTCTCATTGGCAATATCCTTAAAACTCAGACCCGATGTCATTCGCAACTTTATGACCTCTTGTTGGTCTAACGGAAGCTGCCTAACTGCAAATTTAATATCCTTATACCACTGGTCTTGAAGGTCTTTTTCTTCATAATTAAGGGTTTCATCAGTTATACCTAATATAGAGTCACGACAGTCATCTATTCCAATAAGTTTAGACCGTTTTTGTTTTCTAAAATAGTCCATAACCGCATTTCGTGCAACTCTATGAATCCAACCAGAAAACTTACCTAACTCCTTGTATTCATTAGCTTTTGAAACTTGAATAAACTTGATCCAAACCTCCTGCAAAATATCATTAGATAGTTCCTCATCGCGAACCTTCTGTAAAATTAAATTGAAAACGGATGAAGAATACCTATTAACGAGCCTTTCAAGGGCTACCTCATTACCATTCGAGTACTGGGAAACCAATTCAGCATCGCTCTTACCTACATTATTCATAAACCAGAAATGTTTAAAAAGTTGAGTAGGGTTTAGATCAAATAGGCGGTATTTTTTTTGTTTTTACGAATCTAGCATTTTTTCTTTGAAAACAAAGGGTATTTTTGCATTTCAAATATGAAAAAATTAGACTACTTAACTATTCAAGGCGCTAGAGTCAATAACTTAAAGAACATTAATGTAGAATTTCCACATGGTCACTTAGTAGTTATTACTGGTGTAAGTGGTAGCGGAAAGTCATCATTAGCATTTGACACATTGTACGCTGAGGGCCAAAGAAGATATGTCGAATCATTGTCCTCATATGCTCGTCAATTCTTAGGAAAGTTAGATAAACCTGAAGTAGATAACATTCAAGGGCTTGCTCCAGCAATTGCTATCCAGCAAAAAGTAATATCAAGAAATCCAAGATCTACATTAGCCACAGTGACAGAACTTCATGATTATTTGAAGGTTTTATTTGCTCGTATTGGTAAAACATATTCTCCAATTTCAGGAAACGAAGTAAGACGCCACCAAAACATAGATGTTCTGAAGAAGATTAAGGAAAAAGAAGATTCTTTAGTTCTAATTATTAGCCCGCTTGATTTCAATGATCGTTCTAAAAGTGAAATGTCATCTTTATTAAGCCAGCAAGGATACTCTAGAGTGATTGATATATCAGGAGATATTCATCGTATCGAAAAAATACCAGACTCAATAAAAACTTTCTCTCTTGTTGTTGACAGACTTCATTTAAACAACCTTGATGAAGAGACCTTGAATCGAGCCAATGACTCTATTCAGACAGCTTTTTTTGAAGGAAAAGGAGAATTAATACTTAGATGGGAAAATGATCTCGAAGATAGATTTTCTAATCAATTTAGTTTAGACGGAATCGATTTTGAGGAACCTTCTCCATCGTTATTCACATTTAATACCCCCCAAGGAGCATGTCCAAAATGTGAAGGCTTTGGTTCAACAATAGGTATTGATAAAGATTTAGTAATTCCAAATAAAACACTGAGTATATATGACAATGCTATAGCTCCATGGAAAGGTGAAAAACTCTCGAAATGGAAAAACCAATTAATTCTTGGTTCGGAACTTGCCAATATCCCAATTCATAAACCCATAAACCTTTTAACTCCAGATCAAGAAGATCTTGTATGGAATGGATGTAAACACTTTAAAGGGATTAATGATTTTTTCAATTATGTTGAAAGTAAAATATATAAAATTCAATTTAGAGTACTCCAAGCCAGATATAGAGGAAAGACAATTTGCTCCGACTGCGAAGGGAAACGACTTAGAAAAGAGGCTGGTTATGTAAAAATTAATGGATCATCCATAACAGAAATATTGTCATGGTCTATATCAAAAGCAATGATTTGGTTCAATCAGCTTGAATTAAAAGGAAATGATTTTAAGATTGCGGAAAGATTAATTTTAGAGATAAAAAATCGACTTAATGTCCTGGAAAAAGTGGGACTTCACTATTTAACTTTAGAACGTCCTTCTTCTACATTATCTGGGGGGGAATCTCAACGTATACATCTGGCTAAAAGTTTAGGTTCATCTCTCGTGGGATCCATCTATATTTTGGATGAACCAAGTATTGGACTTCACCCAAAAGATGCAACGAAACTACTTGAAGTACTGTTTCAACTTCGAGATATGGGAAATACTGTGGTAGTTGTTGAACATGATTCTCTTTTCATGAGAGCTGCTGATACTTTAATTGATATCGGCCCCAAAGCTGGTTCTAAAGGAGGAAATGTGATTTATAGTGGACCGGGAAATGATATAGATTCTCAAAATAGTTTGACTGCTCTCTACCTCAAAGGAGAGAAAAAAGTGTCACGGATTCATTTAAATACAAAAAATGCAAAAACTATTGGAATTCGTGGAGCAGTTCTTAATAATTTAAAAAAAGTTGATATTGACATTCCAATAGGCTTTCTATCAGTAGTTTGCGGAGTGAGTGGAAGTGGTAAAACCTCTTTAATTAGAAATGTATTAATCCCTGCTCTTCAAAAGAATTTAGGCGATTCCAATATGAAATCAGAGATGTATTCATCTTTAGTTGGAGATACATTTTTAGTTAATTCAGTTGAGATTGTAGATCAAAATCCTATGGGTAAGTCATCCAGATCTAACCCAGCAACATATTTAAAGATTTACGACGATATCCGATCAGCATTTGCATCAACAAAAAGTGCTCAGATTCGGAGCTTAAAAGCCAAGCATTTTTCCTTTAATACAGAAGGAGGAAGATGCGACATGTGCAAAGGAGATGGATTTGTAACCATAGAAATGCAATTTATGGCGGATGTTCACTTAAAATGTGAACATTGTAATGGGAACAGATTTCAAGATGATATTCTCGGTGTCGAAATAAAAGGGAAGAATATTGCAGATGTTTTACGAATGACAATTGATGAAGCCTTTGTTTTCTTTAAGAGCTGTGAATTACCAAAAATTTCGATAAAGCTTCAGCCACTCATGGATGTTGGGTTAGGCTATTTGCAGTTGGGGCAAACAAGCTCCACTCTATCTGGAGGAGAAGGTCAAAGAGTTAAACTGGCATATTATTTGTCAAAAGGCAACTCTATTGATCCCATTTTCTTTGTTTTTGATGAACCAACTACTGGACTCCATTTTGATGATGTTCAAAAACTCCTTGACTCTTTTAATGCGTTAATTGACTTAGGACATACTGTTTTAGTTATTGAACACCATACAGATGTTATTTCTAACGCAGATTGGATAATTGAATTAGGTCCTGAAGGAGGCGAGGATGGCGGACATTTAATTTTCCAAGGTGAACTTGAAAAATTTCGGAATGAAACTAAATCTCCTACATCAATGTTTATTCAAAATATTTAGAAGAAAAATATTCATGAATTTAATTAGAGACTTTTCTTTGATCTGCGCTGTCTCAAAACCTCATATAACATAACTGCACCTGCAACACTAACATTCAATGAGTCTACAATCCCGTTCATTGGGATTTTTAATTTTTGGAGATTATTATTTTCCCAACTTTCACCCAACCCTTTATCTTCCGAGCCAAGAACAATAGCACAAGGCCCCTCTAAGTCCACATCAAAAGATAAATCTTTACCATTTGGATCCATTAAATAACATTTTAAGTTATTATTACTGAGAAATTTTTGGACCTCAGAACTATTAGATTCAAACCACGGGGTATTAAAAATCCCCCCTAAACTATTTCTTATCGAATGTGAACTTAATGGATCACATTTTAAGGATGAAAAAACTACCGCATCCACAGCTGTGGCATTTGCTGTTCGCATTAAAGCACCAATGTTACCAGGCTTTTCAATACCATCTATAATTAACAGAAAGGGGGTTTTAGACAATTTTAGATCAGCCAAACCATTTTTAGGCCTTAAAAAAACAGCTAATGATTTAACCGTCCCATCGCGGATTACAAGCTTTGCAAATACTTCCTTTGAACACAGTATTGGGTTATTTACTTTGAAAATATTGATCAATTCAGACTCTTCAGAAACAAATAAATCTTTCAAATGATACCCGGATCGAATAGCACGGGTTATTTCCCTTTCTCCTTCTACTAAAAAGACCTGGTCTCGTTTTCGCATAGCAGGTTTATTTAACCAATGAACAAGCTTTTTGATTCTTTCATTTTGCAAACTCTCAATATAAATCACCCCCCTATTCTTTTTGATTTTAATCCTAAGTTCATTAAGTATTGTTCACACTTATCCCTTACGTCTCCTTGTAAAAGCAAAACAACTCCATTCAAACTGCCTCCAACACCACATGAAGCTTTTATAGATTTTGCCAAAGAAACCAAACCGTCTCCTTCCGTATAACGGAAGTCCAATAACGTGACAGTTTTTCCGGCACGACCTTTCTTTTCAAAATAAATCTCCACCAATCCTTTTAAAGGAATTTTAGTTTTGTTAATATCGTTTTCATCTGTATCTAAAGGAACCCTTGATTCACTATCAACATTGCCTAGTGCGTTCGATAAGGCGTCAGAAAACGGATTATTACTTTGAGGTCCAGACTTGAAATTATTGTTTTTTCTCATCTATAATTTTTTGATAAAGCTGTAAATACGTTTCACTAATTTGCGACATAGAGAAAGATTCTGCTTTCACTCTTGAAGAAGCAGAAAAAATTGACATTTTGTTCTCGTTAGTTAAAAGCTCTAAAGCTCTTTTAGACATTGCTTCTATGTCTCCAAGGTTTTCAAGATATCCATTTATTTCATGATCAACTACCTCACTAAGCCCACCAACTCGTGATGCTACCACTGGAACGTAGGAGGCCATAGCCTCCAACGCCGACAACCCGAAACTCTCTGTTTCAGAAGGCAATAAGAAAATATCAGATATTCCAAGCATCGACTTCACATCGAAAGTTTTACCCCGAAAAAACACCTTTTCCTTTATATCTAACTGATCAACTAATTCCTCCGCAGGGACTCTATCGGGCCCATCACCTACCATTATCAAAATGGAATCTTTTTCCTCTTGGATTTTTTTAAAAATCTTAATAACATCCAAAATTCTTTTAACCGGACGAAAATTACTAACATGACATACAATGGACTGATTTTCGGATGCAAAAGACTGTCTTAATTCTTTATCTGCACGACCATAACCTGCGATATTGACAAAATTTGGTATAACCTCTATTGGATTTTTAATCTCAAAGAGACTTTCAGTTTGCTCCTTTAGACTTTTGCTTACTGCGGTAACATAATTACTATGATTTATTGAGAAACAAACTGCTGCCTTGTAAACTGGCTTTTTACCTACAAGCGTAATATCAGTTCCATGCAATGTGGTAATTACCGGAATAAAAATCTTCTGATCTTTTAAAATTTCCCTTGCCATATATGCAGCATAGGCATGCGGTATAGCATAGTGGACGTGTAATATTTCAAGTTGCTCTTTGCGAACAATTTCAACAATTGTGCTTGCAAGCGCTAATTCATAAGGCTGATACTGAAACAAAGGATATGGATCTACAATAACTTCATGGAAATTTATATTTCCATTTAACTGATCTAATCGAACCGGCAAAGCATTGCTTATTACGTGGATACTATTACCCTGTCTACCTAAAAAATTCCCCAGTTCCGTTGCCATGACGCCAGAACCTCCGTAAGTCGGATGGCAAATAATTCCTATTCTCATCTCTTCATTTTCTTTATGAGCTGATTATTTTGATATTCTTCTCGAGACACCTCTACTCCATTAGTGTCAAAATAAATAACATCCCCATCTATTTTTCCGCTGTCATAGGGATAAATTGCAGCCTCTATAGAATTATCATGATACCAAATTGATAATCCATGTTTTAAATTCAAAGACCAAATTGTTCTCTTTTGAACAACTCCAGTTCGGTAATAAACAAGCTCTTCTCCATTTAATCTTCCATCTAACCAAGTTGTGCTTTTTATTTTTTTCCCTGCCTGATCAAAAGCTATTTCTAATCCATTTCTCAAGCCTTTAGACCATTGATTATGAATCAATACCTGACCTGATGAATGAAATTCCCAAGAAGGCCCATTTAATAGGCCAAATTGAAATAATTGTATTCGTTGTGGCTTTCCACTAGTAAAATAATTCACAAAAGTAGAATCTATTGACGAGCTGTATTCATTCTTCTTTATTTGGCCGTAAAGATCAAAAGAACTTATAAGGCAACTAAAGAATAGAATCTTGAATAACCTGCTGAATTCTAGTCCGTATGTCAAGTTCATAGATTTTTTTATTTTCGGCATTGGGGAAAATTCTATTAGATAGAAATACTAAGATAATTCCAGATTCAGGGTCAGCCCATGCAAAAGTACCAGTAAATCCGGTGTGTCCGAAACTATTTTCACTTACGCACCCACAGGTAGGTCCATCACCCTCTTTTTGAGGACGATCAAAACCTAGCCCTCTCCTATTTCCAGTTTCACATGAGTAGCATGTAACAAAACGTTTCAATGTTTGAGGATTCAAATATTTATAGCCATTAAAATTGCCACCATTTAAATATAGTTGCATTATCTGACCAACACTGTAGGCATTGGAGAACAGACCTGCATGACCTGCAACACCACCAAGTAATGCAGCACCTTGATCATGTACCGTTGCGCGAATTTGTTGTTTACGAAAGACCAGATCATTTTCGGTAGGAGCAATATCAAAAGATTCATAACCATTTACAAGTGGGTTAAACGTCATGGATAAACCCATGGGTTTATACCATTGGGAATGTGCAATTTTATCCAATCCTAATTTTTGTTGCTGCTCAATAAATCTTTGAAAAAGGTAATAACCAAGATCTGAGTATTTATAATTTAAATCTCCTAATTCAACAGATGATATAGATTTAAAAATACTATCTCGAATAATATTAGAACCATATATTTTTGGTGCAATAGAGATGTTGAATTCAGGAGTTTTAATAGACCTGAAATATTGATTATCAAGAGAACCATCGCTCCAAATAAACTTTTGATAAAACGGTATCCATCCTGGCAAGCCTGACTGATGAGCAAGGATTTCTTTCACTACAAGAGAATCTATAGAGCTATCTGTAAATTCTGGCAATAATTTAGAAATGGGACTATCTAAAAAATCCTCACCACCATACCTCTCGTAATATTGCATCAGTAATGGCATAGATGTCAATATTTTAGTTAGACTGGCAACGTCATATAGATGATGCGTTTTTGCCTCAGTGAAACCATCTAATGTTCCCCATGCAGAATCTAATACAACCCTACCATATCTCGAAAGGAAGATTTGACAGCCTGGAAAAGCATCCTCATTTATACCTTCATTAACTATTGAGTCTATTAATTCTATAACATTAGAGTTCAATCCGATTGAGGCAAATGTATGTGTGCTTTTTTCAGGATTAAGATTGATTCCAGAAACTGGGATGAATCCTGGAAAACCCTTCTTTATTCCTCTCAGAACGACTCTCTTCATTATTCCCAAAGCATTATTTTCTCCCTCATAACCGATAATAACTGCATCAAAAATTTTTGTTAATTTTTTCGCATAATCCAGTGAGTTTGAACTTCGAATCAATCCATAAGGATTTGCCATTTGAATAAGTCCTATTTTAAATCCTTTTGCCTTGAATTCCTCAGCATCTTTCAATAGATTAATAGAAATATTTCCATTCTTCCATGGGCTAGTAGTTTTTTCTATGTTTAAAAACCAAATCGTGCCATTCCCATCTATTTCATGGGAATGAATTTCATGATCAGAAAAAATATTTTTAGAATCTGAAAGATTATTTAAATTTTTATAATAGCTTTTAAAATAAACTTTTGAATTACTATTTGAATCTAGCAATCCGGAATTATCGTAGACCAAAGTATTTGCACTTGCATAAATTTCGTTTGATAGCTTTTTCCTCGCTTTTTTAATCCTTAAAAGGTCTTCATTATTAATTTTATCTTGATCACTTAATAAATACTTAGACTTCGATTCAAGTATTCTCATAACATGACCTTCTATTTCCTCTCGACTAAGACGCCCATTTTTTACTGCATTTACAATAGCATCAATTGCAGATTTAGGATCTGAAACAAAAAGCAAAACATCATTACCTGCTTCAATAGCTCTTACTTCAATTTCTCCAGGAGGCAGATCTTGGGATATACCTTTCATATTTAACGCATCAGTAAAAATTAGCCCTTTAAAATTCAAGCTGTCTCTCAACCAATGAGTGACTATAGGTCTCGAAAGTGACGCTGGTGTGCCTGTTGAATCAAGAGCTGGAATATTCAAGTGAGCAACCATAATCGCGCCTACCCCTGAATGTATAGCGTTTATAAAAGGAGCCATTTCTCGACTTATGAGCGTCTGAAGATCATGGCTCAATGTTGGTAATGTCTTGTGACTGTCTGTTTCAGTATCACCATGGCCGGGAAAATGTTTTGCACAAGCCATTACACCTTGACTCTGAATCCCCCAAATCTGTTGTTTGGATAAATTATTGACATTAAATAAATCAGATCCTAATGAACGTTGTCCTATAATCGGATTCCTTGGGTTTGTATTTAAATCAACTACGGGACTAAAGTTTACATTAATCCCGAGATAAATAGACTCTGCCCCTAGGGACTTACCATATTCATATGCCAATTTATTATTTCTTGTTGCACTTAATGTCAAGGGCCATGGAAGACGATCCAAAGAATCTAAGCGCATAGCTGCTCCCCATTCCGCATCTTGAGCCATTAGCAAGTTCAACCCATTATTTTTTTGAGAAACATCTTGAAGTTCTCTGATCATATTGCTCTGACGATTTGGTGAGCCTTGCATCCAAATCAAACCTCCAATTTGACCCTTCTTAGTCCATTTTTTCAACATAGAAAAATGATTATCACCCAAATTACTGTATCCAGAAACCATAATCATTTGACCGCACAACTTATCTAATGGCATTGACTTTACAAGTATAGAAAGTGATGTTTCATATTCATAATTCATATCAGTATCAGCCTGCAACCGTAATGTGGCCAAAAAAGAAAAAAGAAGAATTAATGTTAATAGCAAATTGCGAAGCATAATGGAAATGTACCCCTAAAAAGGCTTTATCTTTAAACTTTAATGGGACTATTTTTCTCTTTTTCTAAACAACGCAAACCAAGGGGTTTTCAATTGAAACATCGTTATTATGATGAGAGGAAACTGCGCCTACAAAAAATAGAAGATAAAAGCGTTGAGAATCATGAACAAAGACGTAATAAAATTCGAGAAGACTGGAGTAACAAAAGGAAAAATGTTAAACATGAAAAAAACAAGAGATTAATAATTATCCTGGCTGCAATAATTATCTTGTGGCTAGCATTTAAATTACTCCCTGCGGTTTTTATTAATTCTGCTATTGGAAATTAGCTAAAGTCTTCTGCAGAAGATGAATTTAACATTTGAGATACTTCGCAACTAAATTGATGAAAAAAATTTTAATACTCCCTGAAAATGTAGCTAACCAAATCGCTGCAGGAGAAGTAGTGCAGCGGCCTGCATCTGTTGTTAAAGAGTTAATGGAAAACTCCCTAGACTCCGGAGCTTCAGAAATAAGGGTAAACATAGTAAATGCTGGAAAGACAAGTATTCAAATCATAGACAATGGTCATGGGATTGAAAAAGATCAACTAAAACTAGCTTTTATTCGGCACGCTACTTCCAAATTAAATAATGCAGATGATCTATTTGCTCTGATTACCATGGGATTCCGGGGAGAAGCCCTGGCTTCGATATGTGCAATTTCTCAGGTTAATTTAAAAAGTCGAACTAATGATTCTGAAAAGACATATGAAATCAGTTTAGATGAAAATAAGGCAGGGGAAATTACAAATAGTGTTGGCTCAGTTGGTACTACAATCACAGTGAAAAATTTATTTTATAATGTCCCAGCTCGAAGACAATTCTTAAAATCCGAATCCATAGAATTTAGACACATTAGTGAATCATTTACAAGAATTGCGCTTGCTAATCCACAAATTAAATTTACTCTCAAGCACAATAATAAAGAAGAAGCACAATTTGAACCGGAAAATTTAAGACAAAGAATTTCGCATGTCCTAGGGAAAAAAATAAATGAAAACCTGGTCCCAGTTGGAGAGTCAACTGATATAGTGTCAATAGAAGGTTTTGTATTAAGACCAAATAATGCAAAAAAAACAAAAGGAAATCAATATTTGTATGTTAACAGACGTCCAATAAAAAGTAACTATCTCCATAAATCAATTATTGAGGCTTTTGAAGGTTTAGTTGCACCAGATATGCATCCACTATACGTGTTAAAATTGACAGTGCCAGAGGATAGAGTTGACGTAAATGTTCACCCTTCAAAAACTGAAGTTCAATTTGAGGATGAGCGAACTATATACAAGATACTTTGCTCAGCAGTGAAACGATCTCTCGGGATTCATCAAATCGCCCCACCGATAGATTTCGAAAACAATCTTGATCAACACATAACTGCTCGGAGTAGCGAAACACTTTTAGCCCCCAAAATAAAGGTTAATTCCGACTTTAACCCTTTCAACTTTGAGAATCATAAAGCTAAAAAATCAACTCAATTTTTTTTTCAGTCCAATGATAAATCTGAACAAAAACCTATCGAATTTTCTAGCTCATGGGATGAGAGTGAGCCTAAATCTGAATCAACTAAGACTTCCTTCTTTTTGCCTCCAAACTATATAGTGACCAGTCTAAAAACCAGCCTGGTAATAATAAACATAAAAAGAGCTAAAAACCGGATTTTATTTGATCAACTGATTTCCGCTTTAAAGAGTGATAATCAATTAAGCGGACAATCCTGGGTATTTCCTGAAAGGATTGAATTAAATTCAAAAAGTAATATTCAGATATGGGATATGCAGTTGAAAAAAATGGGCTTTCACTGGGAAAAGGAAGGAAACGATTTTGTATTCACTGCTGGACCATTATTTTTAAATCAATCTGAATCTATTAGCTGGTTAGAAACAATCATCCAACAAGACCCTGATGATGAAATTTACAACGATTTAGCACTTTCTTGGCTTTCAAATTCTGAGAATAAATATTCCGCTATGATTGATTCTAATATCACTGATATTGTTGATGCACTTTTTCAATGCAATAACCCATGGACAGATCCACATGATAAACCTGTTACCCGAATTTTAGACTCAAAAGCCTTATCCGTACAATTCCATTAATATGAACTTTAGACCTCAATCATTTTCCTTCTTACCTCCGATAATTAAGAATCTTCTTATAATTAATGGACTAGCATTTTTTGCTGCTATTATATTTAATAGAATTGGGTTTAATATGCTGGAAAGTTTCGGGCTTTATATCCCGCAATCAGATTTATTTCAACCCTATCAGCTAGTTACACATTTATTCTTGCACGATATCTCTGGTTTTAATCATATTCTCGGCAACATGTTTGCACTTTGGATGTTTGGGACTCCGCTGGAAAACCTTTGGGGATCAAAACGCTTCCTTTTATTCTATTTTGTAACTGGATTTGGTGCCGCTGCCATCCATCTAGGTGTAAATATTTTCGAATATTACAGTTATATAAACTCCTACAATATGTCAGGTATTGATGGCTATGCCCTTAATGCGCAAAGATTACTTTGGACACCCACCGTTGGAGCTTCCGGTGCTGTTTTTGGATTGCTCCTAGGTTATGGAATGACCTACCCCAATCAAAGGATATATTTATACTTTTTAATGCCGATTAAAGCTAAATATTTTGTAGCATTTTATGGTTTATTTGAGTTATTTAGTGGTATTGCTAGGAGCGATAGTAATATTGCCCATTTTGCTCATATTGGAGGTATGATTTTCGGTTTCCTACTGATCAAGTATTGGAAAGGAAAACAAAGACGTTTTTAAATAATGTTAGAACAATTCAGAAGTTGGTTAAAAGAATCTATCATAAATAAATGGATTGGAATACTAACTATCTGCTTTGGGATTCAAAGTCTACTAGAAGTTGTAGGGTGGTCATTTAATATGCCATTTGAGCAAGGAATTCTTAACCTGTTTGGTTTAAAAAATGAATTAAGTTGGAAAATTCATAGTCTCTTTACTTATGGACTCATTCATAATGGATTTTTTCATTTCATTTTTAATGTTTTGACTCTATTTTTTTCAGCTCAAATACTTCAAACATTTTGGCGACCTAAACAAGTAGTTCATCTTTTCATATTTGGAATAATATCGGGTGGTATACATTTTATGATAGGAACTATGCTGCTTGGCAAGTCAAGCATTGTAGTTGGGGCATCCGCCGGAGTCTTTTCCCTTTTATTTGCTGCAACACGATTTTCACCAAACATGTCCGTATATCTATTTGGCATCTTTCGAATGCCACTATGGATAATTTCTTCAGGATTACTTCTTTTGTCAATAGCGGGTCTTAATGGTTCTAATTCTGGCGGAGAATGGGCGCATATTGGTGGAGGGGTTTTAGGGTTATTACTGGCAAAAAGACCAGACTTTATATATGAATTGAATTCTATCGTTAAGTCAATTTTTAAAACGAAATCAAAAATTTATATTGATCGCAAAGAACCCGAAAATACTATTGATCGAGCCAGACATCTAGATATGATTCTAGATAAAATAGGCAAAGTGGGATATGAAAAACTCAATGCCAAAGAAAAAATGTTCTTAAAAAAATATGGTGAGAAATAGATCCTTGAAAAATATGCTTTGGAACATTTGGCTAATACCACATTGGCTCATTCTCCCGTTTACGGCATTATCTACTTTAGGATTTTATTTTTCACCAAACCCAATCCCATTCATACTACCATTTGCATTGGCATTTCCTATTTTTTTCATTTGGCATTTATTCTGGACTATTATTTCGATTTCAAGACTAAAATCTGCATCCATATTTAGCATTATCCTATTGACTTTATTATACCCCCAATATAAAGGAATGATTAGTTATCATAATGAGCATAAGCAGGAAAATAAAGTATTTAAAATAGCAAGTTGGAATGTTCATCACTGGAGAAATATTAACTGGAGTGAAATTGACCTCACCGAGACTAAAATGGCCAATTGGATTATAAATACAGACCCTGACATATTATGCATTCAAGAAAATAATTCTTCAGGGGCTTCCAAAATGCTCAGAAATAGTTTTCCACATCATGCAACAGGAAAATATAAAATGCTATCTATTTATTCAAAGTATCCAATTTTACAATGGGATTTTGAACCCTATTCATCTGGATATCCTGGTCATAAAGGATTTATTTGGGCAGATATTAAAATTAGTGATCCAGAGGGTAACATTGACACCTTAAGAATGACAAATATTCACCTAGTAACAACAAATTTTGATAAAAACGAGGCCATAAATACAAATGAAAAATTAGATGTTTCAAAATCCATATACAAAAGTTTCATAAGCCTTACAAAAACTGCAAAAAAAAGAAGTCAGCAACTAGATCAAATACTAGAATGGAAAAAACATTCTAATCATCCAGTTTTCATTTCTGGAGACTTTAATGAAACCCCAACGTCTAATGCATATTTCAGAGTGACTCAAAATATGAAAGATGCATTTTCTATTGCGGGCAATGGACTAGGCTCAACCTATACAAACCTTTGGGGATTCCCCCTTAGAATTGACTGGGTTATGTGTCCCAATGAAATTGATGTTCACTCAGCAAAAACATTAGAACAAACATGGAGTGATCACAACCCTATCATTGTTGAAATTAGCCCGTTTCAATAGAACTATTAATCTAATCACTTTCTGGTGCGGCGCAAATCCAGCCAGTTCATAGGATGAGTAGGTAATCCTCTCCATTCTTTTCTAAGAACACGGATACTTTCATCATAAATCAATGGTATTAGTCGGGACTCGTCATGGAGCTGCTTATCTGCCAACTGAAATGAATTAATCCTAATTGAATCTGAGATAGCAAATTTGCCGGAACCAACTAGAGAGTCAAAAATATCGTTTTTAAACTGAGATGAATTCGGGCCATTAGGTGCTGATCTTTTACTTTCATAAAGCATTAAGTAGTTCTCGGCATCAGGATAATCAGCTATCCAACTAGCCCTATAAACAGGAAGTCTTCCACTCGATTTATCATCCCTAAATGACGCCGCAGGCATAACGTTTACCTGAACCGGGATTCCTATATTACCCCATGCATTCTGCAAGTATTCACATAAATCGCGATAACCTGAAGTTGTAGATAAAATTATAGGATCCAATATAGAGTCATTTAACCCAGTGGGTAAACCTGCCTGGTTTAATAAACTAATAGCTGTGTCAAAATCATACTGAAAAGGTTTAAGCCAGTCAGACTCTTTTCTATGCCCCATCAAACCAATAGGAATAACTCCTCCATATGCAGCTTTACCTATTCCGTTTTTTAAATAACGAATCATACTATTTCGATCAATAGATAAATTTAATGCTCTCCTAACTCTTGAATCAGCCAAATAAGAAGGGCTTGGGTTTGTACTCCGAATTCCAATAAATTCCGTATTCAAAAACGGTGCGCGATAGAGCTTATAATCTTTAACCCAACGCTCTTTAAGTTCACCATTTTTTGTGAATAGTTGATCCTTGTAAGATGCATCTATTCCTGTTAAAAAATCTAAATTACCTTTTATAAACTCTAAAAATGCTGCTTGCCTATCCGGAATGAATCTAATTGACACGGCCTCTAGATAAGGAAGCGAAATACCCGAATCATCAAATTGATAAAAGAAATTATTTCGACGTAAAACAAGCTTATCACTGCGTCTCCAGTTTTTAAAATAAAATGGTCCCGTACCAACTGGATTTGAAGAAAATTCTTTTCCATAATATTCAATAGCTTCAAACGGAACAATTCCGCAGTAAGGCATACTGACCTTTGAAAGAAAAGAGGGGTCAGCGGAATTTAATGTCACAGTTACATGAAAAAGTCCATTAGATTCTATATTCTTAACATTCTCAAGAACCCAAGAGCCAGGTGAGCCTGTCATTGGGTTAATTAATCGTTCAAATGAATAAACAACGTCATTTGCTGTTAAGAGTCTTTTTTCTCCATTGAAGCATGGGGAATCATGAAAAACAACATCTGATCTTAAAAAAAAATTATAAACTAAAGCGCGCTCATCTACTTCCCACGAAAGAGCAAGGTTTGGCAATATTTGAAGTGAAGAATCTGTATCCACTAGAGTACTGAATATTTGCTTAGTTATCCAATTGCTCGCTTGATCTCTTGAAAATGCTGGGTCTAGAGATGAAATACCCCCTGCCTCGTTATAGCGAAAAACATCCCCAATTATTTTATTTCTTGGATTACCACATGAAACAAAAATGATTGATGAAATAACTAAAGAAAAAAAAACCTCCTTAAACATAATATCAAAGATAGCCGATCAAAAGTCCTAAATTTGCCAGATGCATCTCAACGGAAAAACAGTAGCCTTCCATACTCTCGGTTGCAAGCTGAACTTTGCTGAAACTAGTACGATTGCTCGAGACCTTAATAATGCGGGAATGCTAACTATACAGCTAAGACAAGGAGCTGATTTAGTTATAATTAATACCTGCTCAGTTACTGAAAAAGCTGATATAGAATGTCGATCAATTGTAAGGAAATCCTTAAGAGCAAATCCAGATTCATTTATTGTTGTCACTGGTTGTTATGCCCAACTTAGACCAAGTGAGATAGCAGATCTAGATGGAGTTGATATCGTACTTGGAGCTGCTGAAAAATTACACCTAAGAAGATTCCTCAATGATCTAGAAAAATTTCCAGAAACAGAGATTCATAGTTGTGAAATTAGCGATGTTGAAGCTTATGAATCCGCCTACAGCCATGGAGACCGTACTCGTGCATTTTTAAAAGTTCAGGATGGTTGTGACTATAAATGTACCTACTGCACGATACCAATGGCGAGGGGTGTGAGCAGGTCAGCATCTCTTAATCAAATTGTTTCTCAAGCAGGAAATCTTGTCAAAAAAGGAGTTCAAGAAATAGTTTTAACTGGAGTCAATATTGGAGATTATGGTAAAGGAGAATTTGGCAAGAAGAAGCACCAACATCATTTTATCGATCTGCTATTAGCACTAGATAAAATTGAGAACCTAGACCGAATTCGAATATCATCAATAGAGCCTAATTTACTAACAAATGAAATTATTGATTTCATTTCAACAAGTGAAAAATTTGTTCCTCATCTCCATATCCCTTTGCAAAGCGGAAATAATGAAGTTTTAGGAAAAATGAAAAGGCGTTATAAACGGGAACTTTATTTGGAGCGTGTCAATAGAATTAAAAAAGTAATGCCTGATGCCTGCATTGGAGTAGATATGATTGTTGGCTTCCCCGGAGAATCAGAAGAGCACTTTTTAGACTCCTATAATTTTTTGATGAATTTACCCATAAGTTACTTACATGTCTTTACATATTCTGAGAGACCAGGTACAGAAGCTGCAGACTTAAGTCACACTATTCCCAAAATTGAACGAAAAGCCAGAAACCATCGACTGAGGCTTCTCAGTGCTCAAAAGACAAAGTTTTTTGCTGATTCGCATATTGATAGCGCGAGAAGAGTACTCTGGGAAGATTCGGATAGAGATGGTCGTATGCAAGGCTATACTGAAAATTATATCCGCGTCTCTGCTCCTTTCAATTTGAAAAAAGCAGGTTCTGTAGAATATGGTATCGTTGGTGAAATTCAATCGGACGGTTGCTTTGAGTTTAATCACATTCAGGCTACACAAACGGCGTGAGAGAGAATTGGCAAAAAGAAGTTTTGCAATTAATCAAAGATGTGGGCATCTGGGTTGAGGAAGAGAGATTAAAAGTATCTTCTAACCATATAGAAACTAAAAGTCTAAATTCCTTCGTTTCTTATGTAGATAAAGAAGCAGAGAAATTATTAATTGAGGGATTTAAAAAAAGTATACCTGGTTCGGGAGTTATCGCTGAAGAAAGCGGTGATTTTGAGCTATTAAATGGTTTTAACTGGATTATTGATCCCCTAGATGGCACTACAAATTATATTCATGGGTTGAAGCCCTACGCAATATCTGTAGCCCTGATGCTTGAATCTGAAATCATTTGGTCTGCAATCCTAAATCTATCAACATTTAAGATGTACATGGCTGAGAAGGGAAAAGGAGCATTTTGTAACGAAATCCAACTTGATATTACCAAAGGAGGTAAATTATCAGATGGAATTATAGGCACTGGTTTCCCATACTATGATTTCGCTCAGGTCAATTCATACTTGAAAGTTCTTAAAAAGTGTTTTGAAAACTCACGTGGAGTTCGGCGTTTTGGATCCGCAGCAATTGATTTATGTCTTGTTGCTGAGGGTAAGTTTGTTGCTTTCTTTGAATATGGACTTGCCCCATGGGATATTGCTGCAGGTATACTCATAATAAGGGAAGCAGGTGGAGTTGTTGGCACGTTTGACTCTGAGGAAATTTCAGATCGAAACATGATTTTTGCTCGTAATATTGTAGCTGGTAATCCCAATAGTTTTACTACGCTGGCAAATTGGACAAATGAATACTTTGAAAAGATAGAATCATGAAAACTGAATCGACTAAAATTGATGGTTTAATAATAATTGAACCTAAAATTCATCATGACAGACGAGGATATTTTTTTGAAAGTTTTCGTTCAGACATAATCACCGTTAAAAAATACAAGTTTGTCCAAGAAAATGAAAGTTTTAGCTCCAGAGGAACACTGAGAGGACTGCATTTTCAATCACCACCCTTCGCGCAAGCTAAACTTGTTAGAGTTGTTTCAGGATCTGTATATGACGTTGCCGTTGATTTAAGAGTTGGGTCTCCAACATATGGGAATTGGCACGGTGAGGTCCTATCAGGTGAAAATAAAAGACAACTTTTAATTCCGGAAGGATTTGCACATGGTTTTATAACCTTGGAAAATGATACTATATTTCAATACAAATGCTCAAATTATTATTCTTCGGAAAACGAAGGTGGAATCTCTTTTCGCGACATTGAATTAAATATAAATTGGAGCGAAATATCTGGCATTCCAGAAATTGATTTTTTATTGACTCAAAAAGATCAAGAATATCCTTTACTACATAATTTTAACAGTCCTTTCACACTATAAATAAATGAAGTTTCACAAATCAAAATTTATTGTCGGCTCTTTTTTTATTGGTGCTTTATTGATTTTTGCCATTCCCGACACCTTCACTCGTGGCGAGAAAATGATGCATCTTTCTACATCCAATCATGTCATGGTCGTTCCTTTACCTGAAGAAATTAGTCTTGCCGGTGAATCAATGTTAGATAAGATTGATTCGAGAGAATCATTAAGTAGGGAAATGCAGGTAAATTCTTTTTGGCATAGTAATACCATACAAATGTTACAAAGAAGCGGCAGGTTTTTCCCAGTAATAGAACCAATTTTAAAAGAAGAAGGAATCCCTGATGACTTCAAATACCTAGCTGTTATAGAAAGTGGACTATCTCCAGCTCTTTCTCCAGCTGGGGCTGCAGGCTTATGGCAATTAATGAAAGGCACCGCTATGGATTATGGCCTTGAAGTTAACGACCAAATAGATGAGCGATATCATATTATAAAAGCGACTAGAGCTGCATGCGTATATCTCAAAGTCGCAAAAGAAAAATTTGGTTCCTGGACCCTTGCTGCGGCATCGTATAATATGGGTATGGCGGGATTGCAAAAACAACTATCAAGGCAAAAGGAATCTAATTATTATGATCTATTGTTAAATGAAGAAACAAAACGTTATGTATTCAGAATATTAGCTCTTAAATATATTTTTAAAGAACCCAGGGCTTACGGGTTTGATATTCTTCCAAATGATTATTTTATCCCTTGGGATGATCAAATAATAACTATTGATAGTAATATAATTAGTTGGGGTGAGTTTGCACATCTCTACGAATGTTCATATAAAGAATTAAAAATTCATAATCCATGGTTGAGAGATTCATATTTAAACAATACTTTTCAAAAGAAATATGAAATATCTGTTCCCTCCAAAAGTCGTAAACTAAAAATAAAAAATTAAATAGTTTTATGAATGAGGACATAGTTATTCTCGGGGCTAGAGAACATAATTTACGCAACCTCGACATTAGTATTCCACGAAATTCGCTTGTCGTAATAACTGGGCTTAGCGGAAGTGGGAAGTCCTCCCTGGCGTTTGACACCATTTATTCAGAAGGACAAAGACGGTATATGGAAACTTTTTCTAGTTATGCCCGGCAATTTCTAGGCACAATGGAACGTCCCAATGTAGATTCTATTGAAGGATTAAGTCCAGTCATTGCAATTGAGCAAAAAACAACGAATAGAAACCCAAGGTCTACAGTTGGAACGGTAACAGAGATTTATGATTTTCTCCGTCTTCTTTTTGCAAGAGTTTCTACGGCATATTCTGTAAATACTGGAGAAGAAATGATAAGCTATACAGATGAGGAGATATTGCAAAAAATATTAAAAAAATATATGGGTAAACGAATAGCCATTCTTGGCCCAGCGGTTCGCTCTAGAAAAGGACATTATCGAGAACTGTTTGAATCATTTTCAAAACAAGGTTATTTAAAAGCGCGTGTTGATAATGAATGGATAGATATAGTTAGAGACATGAGACTCGATCGTTATAAAACTCATGATATTGAAATAGTTGTCGATAGGATTGATGTCACAAAAAATATTGAAGACAGATTAAAGAAAAGCATTCTTTTAGCAATGAGAATTGGTAAAGGAAGCATAATTATTTCTGATTATGAAAGCCCTAATAGTGTACACTTTAGTCGAAACTTAATGTGCCCTACAACTGGTATATCATACCCTGATCCTGAACCAAATTCTTTCAGCTTTAACTCGCCTAAAGGTGCATGCATTGAGTGTGACGGAATAGGTAGAGTTCAAGTCGTTGACTTGTTAAAAGTAATTTCTAATTCTAAAAAATCACTTAAAAACGGGGCATTAAAACCACTTGGAGAATACCGAAAATCATGGATATTTCAACAGATGGAATATTTAGGATTGCGATTCAATTTTGACTTAGATACTCCATGGAGCAACATTCCAGCTGAAGGGAAATCCGCAATCTTAAACGGTCACAAAGAAAAATTTAAAATTGAGAATAAAACTATTGGCGTTACTCGAAAAATTAATATCGATTATGAGGGAATAATCAATTTTATTCAAACTCAAAAGCATGAAAGCAAAAGCAAAAGTTTACAACGCTGGGCAGATGAGTTCATGATTGAAGAGATTTGTAATTCTTGCGATGGCGCTAGACTGAAAAATGAATCTTTGAATTTTAAAATAGATAACAAAAGCATTGCGGATTTAACACAAATAAGTATTAGGGAATTGCATCAATGGGCAGAGACCATACTAGATAAATTAGATGATTCCAAAAAGAGAATTGGGTCAGAAATAATTAAAGAACTTGAGGTTCGAATAAAATTTCTTACCGATGTCGGACTCCATTATCTGTCCCTAAATCGCAGTTCCCGATCTCTTTCTGGTGGTGAAGCTCAAAGAATACGTCTTGCTACCCAAATAGGATCTCAATTGGTCAATGTCCTTTACATACTTGACGAACCAAGTATTGGACTTCACCAAAGAGATAACCAAAAGTTGATCAATAGTCTAGAGAATTTAAGAGATATAGGTAATTCGGTTATTGTTGTCGAACACGATGAGGATATGATGAAGTCAGCCGATCATATTATAGATCTTGGTCCAAATGCTGGAATTCATGGTGGAGAAATAATGGCACAGGGAGATTACCCCACCATATCTCAAAGCAACAGTCTAACAGGGAAATTCTTACGGAATGAGTTAAAAATGTCAATTCCAAAAAGAAGAATTGGCAATGGAGAATTTATTCAAATAAGCGGAGCCAACGGGAATAATCTTAAAAATGTTGACCTGAACATTCCGATAGGAGTTTTAACAGTTGTCACAGGAGTTTCTGGATCTGGGAAATCGACTCTAATAAATAGCACATTATATCCAGCAATAGCAGGTCCATTGCATGGACTCCTTAAAGTCCCCGAACCGCACAAATCCTTAAAAGGAATTGAATATATTGATAAAGTTATTGATGTTGATCAAAGTCCCATTGGTAGGACTCCACGGTCAAATCCAGCAACATATACAAATGTTTTTAATGATATCCGTAAACTATTTTCAGATATACCTGAAGCAAAAATTCGCGGATACGCACCTGGACGGTTCTCATTTAATGTGAAAGGAGGACGTTGTGAAACATGTCAAGGAGGAGGAATGAAGACTATTGAAATGAATTTCCTTCCGGATGTTTATGTCCCTTGCGAAACTTGTCAAGGAAAACGATTTAACAGAGAAACCCTTGAAATACGTTACAAAGGGAAAAGTATTAGTGATATATTAAGCCTATCTATTTCAGATGCCTATGTTTTTTTTGAGCCTATTCCGAAAATACATAGAGTTTTAAAAACCTTAACAGATGTAGGCCTTGGTTACATAACATTAGGTCAGCCATCGACAACACTTAGTGGTGGTGAAGCTCAGCGTATTAAACTAGCGACGGAACTCTGTAAAAGAGACACAGGAAAAACATTATATATACTAGATGAACCAACTACAGGGCTTCATTTTGAAGATATACGAATACTCATGAAAGTTATTAATGAACTTGTAGACAAAGGAAACACAGCAATTATTATAGAGCATAATATAGATGTTATGCTACAAGCAGATCATATTATTGACTTGGGGCCAGACGGAGGAGACGCCGGTGGTACAATCGTTGCTTCAGGAACTCCGGAAGTTGTCTCTAGAAGTGCAAAAAGTATTACTGCTCCATTCCTAAAAGAATCTTTAGAAAAAAGTCTTAATTAAAGAATTCGTATCTTTTAAAAACGAGGTACTAGAATGAATTCATAAATCAACTTCAAGACATAACTTAAAATAAATCAATATTGAAAACTGTAAATTCAAAAACCTGGAATGAAATAAAGACTAATGACTCATGGGCAATATTTAAAATAATGTCCGAATTTGTAGAAGGCTATGAAAGACTATCGCGCATTGGGCCTTGCGTCAGCATTTTTGGCTCAGCAAGACTAAAAGAAAATCATAAATGGTATTTAAAAGCACAAGAAATTGCAGAAGGGTTAGGTGAACTGGGATATGGTATAATCTCTGGCGGAGGTCCTGGAATAATGGAAGCAGCAAATAGAGGGGCGAAAAAAGTTAATTCACCCTCTGTTGGACTTAATATTGAACTAGAACATGAGCAAAGCCCAAATGGCTATATTGATACTGATAAAAGTGTAGATTTTGATTATTTCTTTGTTCGCAAAGTCATGTTTGTCAAATATTCACAAGGATTTGTCGTAATGCCCGGAGGTTTTGGAACACTTGATGAACTTTTTGAGGCACTCACTCTTATTCAAACAAAAAAAATTGATAAGTTTCCTGTAGTTTTAGTTGGAAAAGAATATTGGTCGGGATTAATAGATTGGATAACTAATACTTTAATGAAAAACGGTCTTATTGGCAATGATGACCTCGGTATTTTGAGTATTGTAGACAGCCCTGAAGAAGCTGTCAAAGAAATAAATGATTTCTATGAAAAATACCTTTTAAAACCAAATTTTTAAAAGAATATCAAGGACGAAATAACCGAACGGAACCTTCTAGACCATTTTTTAATTTATAGTTCAAAATATAAATTGCCGAATTCGGAGGCATAAGAATTGACTTAGTTTCTTCCTCTAACCACTTACCTGTATATAATTCTTTCCCACTTAAATCCAGAATACGAAATACCATCCCTTTATGATTACCTCCTGCACTAATTAATCTCCAATATTCATTTCCATTTAAAATTTTAAATGGAATCTGATCAAGTTCTTTCAAAGAACTTACGGTTGTTGCAATTAATGTATCATGCGGATAGAAACCCGAACCCAAATTGACAATTAACGAATCAGATCCCAATACTCCCCCGGCTATTGGATTATATTCATAAATAAGCGTATCGCTTGTTGTCATGGGAGAACTATAAATAACAATACCATTATCATCGGCATACAATGTATCTCCAAGATTTTTCCAATAAACAAAATCCTTTCCACTAGCATTACCAAAAACAACATTACCTCCATTTATGTCAATATGTCCTAATTGAACATGCAATCTGCTCACTTCAGGATATTCAGGCTCTAGAACAAACAAGCCCTCTTGTCTGTCAGATACTAAAATCTTACCACTTGGTAAATATGGGTATGCTCCCCATGCGCCAGAATATCCACCTCCCGAATTTGGAGAAGTATCATAATATCCTGACAATACAGGAAGCTCCGGGAATTCAACATCTAAAATATGTAACCCAAAAGTATAATATGATGTTATTAAATTTGATCCTAGAACGTGAGTATTGTGAGGGATCAAAGAGGTATTGGGCTGAACATTATGTCGAAATAATTCATTTACATTATTTAGATCAGAAATATCATATGAACTTATATATCCATTTGAAAGTTCATCTGTTGCGTAAAGAACATCTCCATCATCACTCAAAAATGTATTATGACAAAAATTTCCAGGCGTCGGCCAAGTCCTAATTAATTGAGGATTTGATTTTAAAGAGACATTAACTGCAACAACTCCTGAATATAAAGCTGCCCCATAAAGTGTATCATTTCGCGCAAAACCATCATGAAAGTAGTAATTATTATAAATTCCTAAAAACGTAGGATTCCAGGGATCTGAAGCTAAATCTATCATCAAAGCGCCACCGACACCCACATTAGATCCAAATGCGAAGAGAACCCCAGTAGTATCATCAACCCAAAGATTATGAGCACGAACCAATGTGTCTACTTGTCCATTACCTCTTGGAATCGGAAGTTTAACGAACTTATGCCTTCCCGAAGCAAGACTATCTAAATCGATAATTAATAAACCGTCAAAAACTGGATTTGAACCAGATGGAACATCGTGAACTACATAAGCATAATGGCCAAAAGTTTTTATATCTCTCCAAATAGAAGGAGATCCGGAAAACCAGTATGAATCACCGACTTGATTTGAAGCTGTTATGTGAGCTATTAAAACACCATTATAATTACCAATGAGAGCATATTCCTTTCCGCTAGAAGAATCACAGTATCCCCAAACATCAGCACATAGTGCACCAGCATTTGTATCTAACCAATCTGAAACAGGATAATGTAATTTACTCACGACGTTTAGACTGTCATTGCTTGGTTGAGCCACAGAGCCAAAAGCAATACAGATAAAGACTATAGATAAATATTTACTCATCAATATCAAAATTCTAACGTGAATTGACCTTCATCTTGAGAATCTTCTTCTAACTTGACCTCATTTTTTTGAACGTTATCATCAATAATCTGTTCACTCTCAGGATTAATATTCTCGATATCAACTTCTTCAATAGACATAGGTTCCAGAGTGTCATCCACTATGTTTCCTTTTATATTATTTACCTCCGTTGTATCCTGAACGAAATCTTTAGAAGCTCCATTAATCTGAATATTCTCCTCACTGAGCAAGTTGATGCGCTTAATTTGAAACGATGAAAGCCTATTTCCAGCAGCTTTAAGTCCTTTCACATTTATTAGATCTGAAAGAATGAAACGCTCTAAGGCTTTTTCCTTACCCTTTATTTTTGAATATATAATTTCAAAGTCAACCTTATCAAATTGACTAATGATATCAATTGAGGACTTGGGGTGTTCATTGATGATATATTCCCACTGATTGTTTTTAAACTCTAACAAGCACCGTTTGACGAAATGTTTTCCTTTATCTCCATCATAATAAACAACACCTAATGGTTTGGCGGAATTCCATTTCATTAAATAATAAGGAACTGCGTCAAAGTGCGTTCTTTTATTGGGGATATAAATTCTATATCTTCCTTTTATATTAGATTGCAGAAGGTAATCATTCCCTTGAAATGCACCCAAATATCTTCCTCGTCCCTGATCATTGATTCTCAAAACAGTATCGTCAAACCACAGTTTTCTTGCAGCTAAAGTGCTAATCCCCTTTGACTTAAGCTCGACTCGCTTGATAGTTTCTTTCGTAACTGTATTTCCGCGAGTAGTCCTACTCCTAATACTCATGTCCGAGAAATCTATATCCCATTTTAATTTCTTCAATCTCGCAGATGCCCTCAATTGGATTGTAACAGTTTCAGCTTCACCATTTGCATTAACACTCAGATACTGAATCACTGATCCCTTTCGACCCTGGCTAAGAGGGTATTCTTTGTCACGTGTGACTCCGCCAACGGCAAAACGTTTTATGAAGCTTGAACCTTTGGGTCCATCGCGATAAATTAAATTATAAATCGTCCGATCATCTCCTTTTCTATAGACACCAGCATGAAGAATATTAAGACCAACAAACTTTTTTGAATCGACTTTTGTGACAACAAGCGTTCCATCTTTTCGAATAATTAAAATGTCATCTAAGTCAGAACATTCGCAAACAAATTCATGTTTTTTAAGAGAGGTTCCAATAAAACCCTCTTCTCTATTTACAAATAATTTAACATTGGCCAAAGCTACTTTTGAAGCGATTACAGAATTAAAAGATCTTATTTCTGTGCGCCGTTCCCGACTCTCACCATACTTCTTTTTAAGATTCTTGAAGTACTGAATTGCGTAGTCGATAAGATTATCTAAGTTGCCTTTTATTTCAGCAATTCTAGATTCAAGGATCAAAAGTTGTTGATCTGCCTTACCAGTGTCAAACTTTGAAATCCGTTTGATCTTTATTTCGGTTAATTTGATTATATCATCCTCCTCAATATCGCGAATCAAATGAGAAATATGCGGCTTCAGTCCCTCCCAAATATTCTCTAAAACCTGTTCCCAAGTCTCTGCATCCTCAATATCTCTGTATATTTTATTATTTATGAATATTTTCTCAAGACTTGCAAAATGCCATAGCTCGTGCTGTTCGTGTAAATTAATTTCTAATTCAGAACGAAGTAATTCTATTGTATTAGAAGTAGAAGATTTCAAAAGGTCAGAAACTCCCGTAAATAATGGTCGGTCATTTTCGATTACGCAGCAAAGAGGAGAAATGGGTGTCTCACAGGAAGAAAATGCATATAGAGCATCAACAGTTTGATCTGGAGAAACACCAGGAACAAGATGCAGTAGTATTTCGACTTTTTCTGCGGTATTGTCCTCAATCATCTTAATTCTGATCTTTCCTTTATCATTTGCCTTAATTATTGAATCAATTAATGTTTGAGTAGTTAGCCCAAATGGCAATTCGGAAATAATTAAAGTCTTCTTATCGAGCACAGATATTTTTGCTCTTACACGAACACGTCCTCCTCTTATTCCGTCATTATACTGAGAAAAATCAGCTATACCTCCTGTAGGGAAATCAGGGAAAATTTGAACACTCTTACCCTTTAAAATTGATATTGAACCCTCTATAAGCTCTATAAAATTATGTGGCAAAACCTTTGTGCTCAATCCAACAGCGATACCCTCTACCCCTTGGGATAACAGTAATGGGAATTTCATCGGAAGATTAATTGGCTCACGCCCTCTTCCATCATAACTAGACTGCCACTCTGTGATTTTAGGATTAAACGCTACTTCAAGAGCGAACTTACTTAATCGAGCCTCTATGTATCGAGATGCAGCTGCTGAATCACCGGTATAAATATTACCCCAATTCCCTTGTGCGTCAATCAAAATATTTTTTTGTCCTAACTGAACTAGAGCATCACCTATACTAGCATCACCATGAGGATGATACTTCATTGTTTGCCCAATTACATTTGCTACTTTATGGAAGCGACCATCATCCATTTCTCTCAAGGCATGGAGGAGTCTACGCTGTACAGGCTTAAGCCCATCCATAATTGATGGTACTGCTCTTTCAAGGATTACATAGCTAGCATAGTCTAAGAAATATTCGCGATACATTCCACGAACTCTTGACTCAATTGGTTTTAAATCACCATTAGAATCATCACGATCACTATCTAATATGTTCTCGATTAAATTTGTCATAGGTCTGCAATGTCCTTTTCAACCTTTAAATTATCGATAATAAATTCTTGGCGCTTGGGTGTGTTTTTTCCCATGTAATATTCTAACAATGAGTCAATATGTTCCTTACCTAGCATAACCGGTTCTAATCTTATATTTTCTCCAATAAACATCTTGAATTCTCCTGGTGATATTTCACCTAAACCCTTAAATCTAGTAATCTCTGGCTTCACACCCAGTTCAGACATAGCCCTTTCTTTTTCACCGGAGTCATAACAATATAGAGTCTTTTTCTTATTCCGCACTCGAAAAAGAGGAGTTTGAAGAATATAGAGGTGTCCCTCACTAACTAATTCAGGGAAAAATTGCAGAAAAAAAGTTATTAAAAGAAGTCTAATATGCATACCGTCCACATCGGCATCCGTAGCGATGACAACGTTATTATAACGCAAGTCTTCCAAGCCATCTTCAATGTTGAGTGCTGCCTGTAAGAGATTAAATTCCTCATTCTCATAGACTACTTTTTTTGTTAAACCATAGCAATTTAAAGGCTTCCCTTTAAGGCTGAAAACTGCCTGGGTTTGAACATCACGAGAAGAAGTTATTGATCCTGATGCCGAGTCACCCTCTGTAATGAACAATGTTGTTTCGAGCCTGCGCTCGTGCTTAATATCACTATAATGAAGTTTGCAGTCTCGGAGTTTTCGATTATGAAGATTAGCCTTTTTAGCTCGCTCTTTTGCCAATTTTTGAATCCCAGAAAGTTCTTTACGCTCGCGCTCAGCTCTAATAATTTTTTTCTGTATTGAATTCGCAACCTCTGTATTCTTATGAAGAAAATTATCCAATTTTGTTCTAAGAAAGTCCAAAATATAAGCTCGAATTGTTGAGCCTCCGGGTCCCATATCATTACTTCCTAATTTTGTTTTTGTTTGAGACTCAAAAACTGGCTCAATCACCTTTAACGAAATTGCGCCAATAACACTTTGACGAATATCTGAAGCTTCGTATTGTTTACCGAAATAATTACGTATCGTAGCAACTAATGCCTCGCGAAAGGCACTCTGATGAGTTCCACCCTGGGTAGTGTGCTGACCATTAACAAAACTATAATATTGTTCACTTTGAGACCTATCCGCATGAGTCAAAGCAATTTCAATATCCTCACCTTGAAGATGTATTATTGAGTGAATTATCTCTCCGGAAAGGTTATTTTTTAATAAATCTTTCAACCCATTCTCCGAAAAATATTTTTTTCCATTGAGCAATATAGATAAACCAGGATTTAAGTAAACATAATTCCAAACTAGCTTCTCGACATATTCAATTTGATATTTATAATTATGGAAAATTTTTAAATCTGGTCTAAATTCCACTTTTGTACCACGCCTTGAGGTGCTCTCAACTATATCACTTTCATCGATTAAAACACCTCTAGTAAATTTTGCTAATTTTCTCTTCTCATCACGGTATGACTCAACAATAAAGCTCTCTGACAAGGCATTAACTGCTTTTGTTCCGACGCCATTGAGACCAACAGATTTTTTAAATGCCTTTGAATCATACTTAGCTCCTGTATTCATTTTAGAAACGACATCCACAACTTTACCTAGAGGTATGCCTCTGCCAAAATCTCTTATTACTACAGAGCTTTCACTGATATTTATTTCGATGGTACGACCTCCTCCCATCACAAATTCATCAATAGAGTTATCTGCGACTTCTTTTACTAAAATATAAATACCATCATCTGCTGATGATCCGTCACCTAGTTTACCAATATACATACCAGGCCTGAGCCGAATATGTTCCTGCCACTCTAAGCTCCGAATATTATCTTCAGTATATTCCGTGTGTTCAGACATAGTTCTGTTGCGAATCTACATAAGACTTAACAACTGAGCTCTGTTAATCTCGACCTTTTAATTCACTAAAAGCATAAGTTTTTAACAAGAAGACTAAAAAATAGTATTCTAGGTAAATAAATCCTTGTTTAGACGTTAAACCTAAAATGTACTACATCACCATCTTGAACTACGTAATCTTTCCCTTCAACTCTCATTCTCCCTGCTTCTTTTACCGCGAGTTCATTTTTAAACTCTACGTAATCTGAATAAGAAATAACTTCTGCTCGAATAAATCCTTTCTCAAAATCACTATGAATTACTCCAGCACTTTGAGGAGCTGTACTTCCTTTTTTTATAGTCCAGGCTCGAACTTCTTTGACTCCAGCTGTGAAATATGTTTGCAAATTCAACATTGAATACGCCTCTCGTACAATTCTATTTACGCCTGGCTCTGTCAATCCCAAATCCTCTAAAAACAAACTTCTTTCATCATAATTCTCTAATTCAATAATATCCGACTCAATTGCCACAGCGAGATGCATGAGATGCGAGCCTTCTTCGGCAGCCATAAGTTTAACTTTATCTACATAATGATTACCATTTTTAGCTGAAGATTCATCAACATTACATACATATAAAATCGGCTTGTCTGTAATAAGCCCATATTCCCGAATCCATTTAGATTCTTCTGATGATCTATCGAATGAGCGAACAGATTTCCCAGACTCGAGGTGGTTCTTTAATCCAATCGCCATTTCTGTTTCGCGAATTGCCTCTTTATCTCCAGTCTTTGATATTTTACGAACTTTTTCCAAGCGCTTCTCTAGCGAGTCAAGGTCTTTTAACTGTAATTCCATATCAATAGTTTCTTTATCCCTTATGGGGTCTACTGAGCCATCAACATGGACTATATTGTCGTTATCAAAACACCTTAAAACATGTAAAATTGCATTACACTCTCTAATATTTCCCAAAAATTGATTTCCTAATCCTTCGCCCTTACTTGCTCCTTTTACAAGCCCGGCAATATCAACAATTTCCACAGTTGCTGGAATTACTTTTTCAGGATCTACTAAAGATTCTAACATTTCCAGTCTTACATCTGGAACATTGACCGTACCAACATTGGGTTCAATTGTACAAAACGGAAAGTTTGCTGCCTGAGCCTTAGCATTACTTAAACAATTAAATAAAGTTGATTTACCTACATTAGGAAGGCCTACAATACCGCATTTCATAATCTTAAATTTTGCACAAATGTACTCCCTTAAAGACCTTACTTTTGTGTATTATAAATTGATGAAACTATTTTATGAATAACTCTATTGAACTCATCCCATCTCAAGTAAGACGAGATATACTTCGAATGGTACATGACGTGCAATCAGGACATCCAGGGGGATCAATGGGGTGCACTGAATTTTTTGTTGCTTTATATTTTAAATTACTCAACCATAGCCCCGAACCTTTTAATATGGATGGGAATAATGAAGACATTTTCTTCTTGAGCAACGGCCATATAAGCCCTGTTTTTTATAGCGTATTAGCCAGATCTGGATACTTCCCAGTTGAAGAATTGAATACTTTCAGAAAAATAGATTCGCGCCTTCAAGGTCATCCAACAACACATGAAGGTCTGCCAGGTATTCGAGTTGCATCTGGAAGTCTAGGGCAAGGTTTATCGGTAGCAATTGGTGCTGCTCAAGCGAAAAGACTATCTGGTGATAAAAATTTAGTATTTACACTTCATGGTGATGGGGAACTTCAAGAAGGTCAAATTTGGGAAGCTGCACTATATGCAGGATCTAAAAATATTGATAATATCATTGCAACAATTGACGCAAATGGACAACAGATCGATGGTTCTACTGATGACGTAATGGCTATGGGAGATATAGGATTAAAATTTGAAGCTTTTGGTTGGCAGGTTATTCAAATAGAAGATGGTAATGATTTATCTAAAGTTATTGATGGTTTAACTTCGGGAATAAAATATTCAAGAAAAGGAAAACCTATTTGTATTATCATGAAGACTGAAATGGGCGCAGGTGTTGATTTTATGACAGGTACTCACAAGTGGCATGGGATTGCCCCGAATGATGAACAATTAGAAATTGCATTAAGCCAATTACCTGAAACTTTAGGAGATTACCCCCTTTAATGAAGTTTATACTTTTTATAACCACTGCCCTATTTACTCATAGTGCTATTCTCTGTCAAACAAGATTGACGGGGCAATCTGATGGCTCAGAAAAAATAAGTAGAATTCTATTTGTTCTAGACGCTTCAAATTCTATGTATGGCCGTTGGGAGAATGGAACAAAAATGGAAATTGCTCAAAGATTAATGACTGAAATGATAGATAGTCTATCTGATGTAGAAAATCCAAATTTCGAATTAGCCCTTAGAGTATATGGACATCAAAAACCAGTCCCACCGCAAGATTGTAATGATACAAAATTAGAGGTTGCGTTCAGCCCTAATAACCTTTCTCGAATAAAGCAAAAAATACGAGAACTAAGGCCTTTAGGAACTACTCCAATTGCTAGATCAATACTGAGCTCTGGAGGAGATTTTCCAAAGTGTGAGAATTGTCGAAATATAATAGTGCTTATAACTGATGGAGTCGAGGCATGCGATGAAGATCCGTGTGCAGCTTCAAAAATACTTCAAAAAAAAGGTATTACACTCAAACCTTTTGTTATTGGCATTGGACTAGAACCTGAACTTGTTAAATCTTTTGACTGCGTAGGCTCTTATTATGATGCAAAGAATGAAATAGCATTCAGAAAAGTTCTTGGAGTCATTGTAACTCAAGTTTTAGATAATACAACAGCCCAGGTAAACCTTATTGACAATCACGGTTTAGCTTCTGAAAGCAATTTACCCGTTATTCTCAGAAATATGGATAGTGATATTGTTGAAGAAATGTTCATTCACACTTTAAACTATAAAAACTTACCTGACACATTGTCTTTAGATCCTCTTGTACAATATAAAGGACTGGTCTATTCCATACCTCCGGTGGCAATAGATTCAACTTATATATTTTCGGGTAAGCATAATCAAGTTGGAACACGCGTAATTATGGGCCAATTGAAGCTTAGTATGCCAGGCACAAAACCCTCTCAAACCAAACCACTAGCCTTGATTCGAAGACCTGGAGAAACTAAAATATTAAATGTCCAAGTCTTTAATACATCAAATAGATATTTATCAGGTACATATGACTTAGACATTCTAACCCTTCCTAGATACAACGAAAAAATTGAAATTAAACCTGGACACATTCATGATTACAGCATTCCTGCTCCAGGAGATGTAACGATACAACTTAAAACTAATGGATATGGAGCCATTTTTGAGATTGATGGTGAAAAATTAACGTGGGTAACTAACTTGGATGATAAACTTACCCGACAACGATATTCCATTCAACCAGGTCAATATATGCTAGTTTTTAGGTCTAGAAGTTCACAGCAAACGTCTTATTCAAAAACACAAAAATTCAATGTTTCATCAGGCACCTCAACATTAGTGCGACTATAATTAATTTAAAATAAAATGCATTCACATATAAATTCGGGAAACAAAGACACTAGATCAGGATTTGGCTCGGGCCTTTATCATCTTGGTAAGATTAATCCCAAAGTTGTTGCTTTGTGCGCTGACTTGACTGGGTCTTTAAAAATGAATGCATTTGCTGATGAATTTCCAGAAAGATTTTTCCAAACTGGAATTGCTGAGGCTAATATGATTGGAATGGCTGCGGGACTTACTATTGGTGGAAGAATCCCTTATACTGGAACTTTTGCAAACTTTTCCACTGGTCGTGTTTATGATCAGATACGTCAGAGTATTGCATACTCTGGGAAAAATGTTAAAATATGTGCATCACATGCTGGTCTTACCCTTGGTGAAGACGGCGCAACTCACCAAATTCTTGAAGATATAGGATTAATGAAAATGCTACCTGGCATGACCGTTATTTCACCCTGTGACTATAATGAAACCAAAGCAGCTACTATTGCTATTTCAAACCATTCCGGCCCAGTTTATCTGAGATTTGGACGTCCAAAAGTTCCTAATTTTACATCACCAGAAAAACCATTTATAATTGGCAAAGCTGATATTCTTACTGAAGGTGAAGATGTTACAATAATAGCAAATGGTCATCTAGTTTGGGAAGCTCTTGAAGCATATAATGCCCTCAAGAAAATTGACATAAGTGCAGAGGTAATTAACTTTTCAACCATTAAACCCTTGGATATTCAAACTCTTTTAAAAAGTGTGAAAAAAACTGGTAAGGTTGTAACTGCAGAGGAACATCAGAGAAATGGAGGACTTGGAGATTCTATATCACAAGCGCTTTCTTTGAATAATCCTTGCCCCATGGAAATGGTTGCTGTGAATGATTCATTTGGTGAAAGTGGTAAACCTGATCAATTATTAAAAAAATATGGTCTTGATGCAAAAAATATAATCTCCGCAGTACAGCGAGTATTAAAGCGTTGATTTTATAATTAATAAATACATTACAACGAATCACTTTTTACTGATTTTAAAATCAGATAAATAATTTATGGATTTAGAACAATCATTTCTGCACCATTTAGCTCCTACGACTGAATCGCCTATGGCTTTGACATTTTCTAAAGCAAAAGGAGTTTACTTATTTGACCCGGCAGGAAATAAATATTTAGATATGATCAGCGGGATTGGTGTGGCTAATGTCGGTCATAGCCACCCCGATGTCATTTCAGCTGTCCATGAACAAGTCGACTCCCATATGCATTTAATGGTTTATGGAGAGTTTGTTCAAAAAAAGCAAGTCACTTATGCAGAATTAGTAACTAGAACGCTTTCTGACCAATTGCAATGCGTTTATTGGGTTAACTCTGGAACTGAAGCAACAGAAGGTGCTTTCAAATTAGCAAAACGAATAACTGGTAGATCTGAAATCATTTCCTTTAAAGGGTCCTATCATGGATCAACATTAGGGGCACTTTCAGCAATGGGATATGAAAAATACAAGAGAGCATATAGACCATTAATCCCAGGTCACAGACAGTTAAATTATAATGATATTAAGTCGTTAGATGAAATCTCTTCTCGCACAGCTGCTGTAATCGTGGAATGTATACAAGCCGGATCAGGATATACCAGCGGCACAAAAGAATTTATATCCAAACTATCCATAAGATGTTCAGAGCTCGGAACTATGCTCATTATTGATGAATGCCAAACCGGTTTCGGAAGAACTGGGAAACTTTTCGCCCATCAATTATATGAAGTCACACCTGATATTCTTTGTTTAGGAAAGGCCCTTGGTGGTGGATTACCCCTGGGAGCTTTCATATCATCCAAAGAAAACATGAAAAAACTTGCCCATGACCCTATGCTAGGTCACATAACAACTTTTGGTGGTAACCCCTTAAGCTGCGCAGCTGGACAAGCAGCATTAGAAGTGTTGATTGCATCAGGTTGGATGAGTTTAGTTAATGAACTAGGTGCAATTATAACCAATACTCTAATCGAACATCCCAAAATCCGAAGTGTCAAGGGTATGGGATTGCTGATTTCAATATTCTTGGATAGTCCTCAAACAGTTCTTCAAATTCAAAAAAAATTAATAGAACGAAAAATAATTTCAAACTTTTTTCTTTTTGAGGATACTGCACTAAGAATAACACCTCCCTTATGCATTAAAAAGAATGAACTAAAATATTTTACCTCAAATTTGATTGAGGTTCTAAACGAGTTATAAAATATGGAAAAGACAAATAAGCCAACAAAAAAGCCAAGTTTAATAAAAGGCATTATAATTCTAGCATTCTCATTCCCGTTTTTATTTGCAGGACCTGCATTTTATTTTTGGATCGGAGCACCAGCTCTAAGACAAGGAAATTGGGGATGGACTGCCTTTATCGTTATTTGCATGTTCGTTGGAGCCGGGCTTATAATTCGTGGCATTGTGGCTATACTCGATAGTTTTTTTGAACACTAACAAAGCTTAAAACGATAAAATCAAAAAAAACTCTTATTTATCAAGCCTGACCCGTTGGGCCACCAAAATGAATAGGGATTTGAGGATGATCAGTTTCTGATATTTTTCCATGAGCCGATTCAAATCGAGCAACATTTTCTTCGATTGCACTAATTAACCTTTTCGCATGCTGAGGGGTTAGAATGACCCGGGCTTTTACCCGTGCTTTAGGTAAGCCCGGCATCATCTGAATAAAGTCTAGTACAAATTCTGAAGGAGAATGATTGATTACAGCCAAGTTACTGTAAATACCATCAACCATATCTGGACCTAGTTCAATTTGAACTTGGTTTTCCTTATCATCACTCATAGCTTCAACATATTAATTCTCTAAATCAACATCAACTGTCTTTTTTGACATCATTTCTTCATACTCATCTTTACTTCCTACAACAGAGGTATAGTACTTTTTGAGACCTGTACCTGCAGGTATACGATGACCAACAATCACATTCTCTTTCAATCCCACAAGATTATCTCGCTTAGCAGCAATTGCTGCTTCATTCAATACTTTAGTTGTCTCCTGGAAAGAAGCAGCGGAAACCCAAGATTTTGTTTGAAGAGAAGCCCTAGTAATACCTTGTAAAATAAGTTTAGCCGTAGCCGGTTCAGCATCTCGTGCTTCAACAAGAGTCTTATCTGATCGCTTCAACAAGGAATTCTCATCCCGAAGTCTTCTGGTAGATATTTTCATTCCAGCCTTTAGTGAATCACTATCTCCAGCATCAACAATAATTTTTCTATCAAAAATTGAATCGTTTTCAGTAATAAAATCAATTGTATGCTCTAAATGACCTTCAAGGAACGATGTATCTCCACCGTCGACGATTTCTACCTTACGCATCATTTGCCGCACAATCACTTCGAAATGCTTATCGTTAATTTTAACTCCCTGTAAACGATAAACTTCTTGAATTTCATTTACTAAGTACTCTTGAACGGCAGTAGGTCCTTGTATCGCAAGAATATCTGCAGGCGTGATAGCCCCGTCGCTCAACGCAGATCCAGCGCGAACAAAGTCATTTTCTTGAACCAAGATTTGCTTTGATAAATTAATCAAATATTTTCTTTGCTCACCTGTCTTACTTTCAATAATAATCTCACGATTTCCACGCTTAATTTTACCATAAGAAACAGTACCGTCAATTGCAGCAACTACTGAAGGATTGGAAGGATTTCTTGCTTCAAATAATTCTGTAACACGAGGAAGACCACCTGTAATATCGCCAGCCTTTGCACCACGTCGAGGAATTTTTACTAATATTTTTCCTGCTTTTATTTCTTCTGATTCATCTACCATAAGATGCGCACCGACAGGTAAAGTGTAATGCTTTATTTCATTACCTTTTTTATCCATGACTTTTAACATAGATACTAATTTCTTATTTCGATTGTCTGAAATAACCTTGTCTTGGAAACCTGTTTGTTCGTCAATTTCAACTTTATAAGTTACACCTTGAACAATATCTTGGTATGCAATAGTTCCTGCATATTCTGAAATAATAACAGCATTGTATGGATCCCAGGAACATATAACATCTTCTTTCTTGACTTTATCCCCATTCTTAACAAGTAAGTTTGATCCATAAGGAATATTACCAGTCATGATAGCAATACCTGTATTCGAATCAACTATCCTCATTTCTCCTGTCCTACCAATAACTATGTTGGACTTTTTACCGTCATTATTCTCACCTAAAACTGTACGAACTTCTTCAAGTTCGAGCACACCGTCAAATTTTGCACTTAGACTACTTATTTCAGAGACATTACCTGCTGTACCACCGACGTGGAAAGTACGCAATGTTAACTGTGTTCCAGGCTCTCCAATTGATTGCGCCGCTAAAACACCAACAGCTTCTCCTGTTTGAACAAATTTTGCAGTAGACAAGTTTCGACCATAGCATTTTGCACAAATCCCACGTTTGCTTTCACAAGTAAGAGGAGAGCGAACTTCAACAGATTCAATCGGTGATTTATCTATTTTGGCAGCTGTAATATCTGAAATCATTTCACCCGACTCAACATAAGTTTCACCTGTGAGAGGATCAATTACCTCCAGAAGAGAGACACGTCCAGCTATTCTTTCAGATAAAGACTCTACAATTTCTTCATTCTTTCTTAATGCCTGAATCTCGAGACCCCTGAGAGTTCCACAGTCATCTTTATTCACAATGACATCCTGAGCAACATCGTGAAGACGACGAGTCAAGTATCCAGCATCTGCCGTTTTTAATGCAGTATCAGCAAGTCCTTTTCGAGCACCGTGGGTGGAAATGAAATACTCAAGAATCGAAAGGCCTTCTTTAAAGTTAGATATGATAGGATTTTCAATAATTTCACCACCACTGGAACCGGATTTTTGAGGTTTAGCCATCAAACCACGCATTCCCGATAACTGACGAATCTGTTCTTTTGAACCACGAGCACCAGAATCCAACATCATGTATATTGGGTTAAAGCCTTGACGGTCATTTATTAACTGAGACATCGCTGACTGAGTTAATCGAGCATTAGCATTCGTCCAAACATCAATAACTTGGTTATATCTCTCATTATTAGTTATGAGTCCCATATTGTAGTTAGTCAGTATACCTTCTACTTCAGCATCAGCTCCATTAATCAAGGATTCTTTTATCTCTGGAACCATAATATCACCTAATGAAAATGATAAGCCGCCAAAAAATGCATTCGAGTAACCTAAGTTCTTCATTTCATCCAAAAACTTAGCAGTTCTTGGAACATCTGTTCGCGTTAGAATTCCAGCAATAATATCTCTTAAGGCTTTCTTTGTTAAAACCTCATTTATATATCCAACTCCTTCCGGAACAACTTGGTTAAATAATACACGACCTACGCTAGTTTCAATTACCTTGGAAATAAGGTTACCATCTTCTCCATCAACTAAGGTTCTAACTTTGATATATGCATTTAAATCAACACGCTTTTCATTGTAAGCAATATTCACCTCTTCAGATGAATAAAAAGTCATCCCCTCTCCCTTGACAGGGTCTCCAGGTAAATTTCGTTTTGCTTTAGTCATATAATACAAGCCTAAAACCATATCCTGAGATGGAACCGTTATAGGTGAACCGTTTGCTGGGTTCAATATATTGTGAGAGGCAAGCATCAATATCTGGGCTTCTAATATCGCAGCAGGTCCTAATGGTAAATGAACTGCCATTTGGTCACCATCAAAATCTGCGTTAAATGCTGTACAAGTAAGTGGGTGCAATTGAATTGCTTTACCCTCTATCATTTTCGGTTGAAATGCTTGAATTCCTAATCTATGAAGAGTCGGAGCACGATTCAGTAATACTGGATGCCCCTTCATTACATTCTCTAAAATATCCCAAACAACTGCTTCCCGATTATCAATAATTTTTTTTGCTGACTTGACGGTCTTAACAATACCTCTTTCGATAAGCTTACGGACAATAAATGGTTTGTACAATTCAGCAGCCATTCCTTTAGGAAGTCCACATTCATGTAGTTTTAAATCCGGCCCAATAACAATGACAGAACGTGCAGAATAATCAACACGCTTTCCAAGTAGATTCTGTCTAAATCTACCCTGCTTACCTTTAAGACTATCGCTCAGTGATTTTAATGGTCGGTTGCTCTCTGTCTTGACAGCACTAGCTTTTCTGGTATTATCAAATAAACTATCCACTGACTCTTGAAGCATACGTTTCTCATTTCGCAGAATAACCTCTGGAGCCTTGATTTCAAGCAACCGTTTCAATCGATTATTCCGAATTATCACTCTACGATACAAATCATTAAGATCAGATGTCGCAAATCGTCCACCATCTAGAGGTACAAGAGGACGCAGTTCTGGTGGTATGATTGGCACAACTTTTATAAGCATCCACTCTGGCTTATTTTCCATTCGAGAATTAGCATCACGCATAGACTCAACGACCTGAAGACGTTTCAGCGCTTCTTGTTTACGCTGTTGAGATGTCTCTTTGGCAGCTTTATCTCTGAGATCATATGACATTTGATCTAAGTCAAGTCTCTGAATCAGCATCAATAAAGCCTCGGCTCCCATTTTAGCAATAAACTTTGTTGGATCAGTATCATCCAGGTACATATTCTCCGCAGGGAGTCTATCCAAAGCATCCAAATACTCTTCTTCAGTTAAGAATTGCATATGAGTAAACTCATTACCCTCATCATCCGCAGCTGAACCATTTTGAATAACAATATATCTTTCATAATATATTATCATGTCCAATTTTTTGGTTGGGATCCCAAGCAAATAACCAATCTTATTTGGTAATGAACGGAAATACCAAATATGAGCAACCGGTACAACCAGATTTATATGCCCTATGCGTTCACGCCGTACTTTTTTCTCTGTAACCTCAACACCACATCTATCACAAACAATACCCTTGTATCGAATCCGTTTATACTTTCCACAAGCACATTCAAAATCCTTTACGGGTCCAAAAATTCGCTCACAAAACAAACCATCACGTTCGGGTTTATGTGTTCTGTAGTTAATAGTTTCTGGCTTTAAAACTTCCCCACTAGAGCGTTCCAAGAGGAACTCTGGTGAAGCTAATCCAATCGTTATCGATTGAAAGCTGCCGGTTGTATTTGTTTCTGATTTTCTCATAGCTCTACTATCAGTATATGATTTTCAATAATTTCAATTAGTCTAGGTTGACTTTAAGTCCAAGTCCCTGCAATTCGTGAAGTAAAACGTTGAAAGACTCAGGAATTCCTGGCTCCGGCATACGATCACCTTTCACAATTGCCTCATATGTTTTAGCACGACCAATAACATCATCAGACTTAACTGTAAGGATTTCCCTCAAAATATTTGATGCTCCAAATGCTTCTAAGGCCCAAACTTCCATCTCACCAAATCTTTGGCCTCCAAACTGAGCTTTACCCCCCAATGGCTGCTGCGTTATTAAGGAATATGGTCCTATTGAACGCGCGTGCATTTTATCGTCAACCATATGGCCAAGTTTCAACATATAAATAACACCCACAGTAGCTTTTTGATCGAAAGCTACTCCGGTACCACCATCGTATAATTGGGTATGACCAAACGTAGGAATTCCAGCTTGTTCTGTATAACCTGTAATTTCGTCTAGTGTAGCTCCATCAAAAATTGGAGTTGCGAATTTCTCGCCTGTTTTAAGCCCAGCCCAGCCAAGAACCGTTTCATATATCTGACCGATATTCATACGAGAAGGTACCCCCAAAGGATTTAAGACAATATCAACTGGAGTTCCATCTGCAAGGAAAGGCATATCTTCTTCACGAACAATTTTCGCAACAATACCCTTGTTACCATGACGTCCAGCCATTTTATCTCCAACCTTAAGCTTACGCTTTTTCGCAATAATAACTTTCGCCATTTTCACAATACCAGCCGGTAATTCATCTCCAACAGAAATAGTGAATTTCTGACGGCGATAAACACCACCCATGTCACTTTCCTTGATCTTATAATTATGGAGCAGGTTATCTATTGATTTATTTCTTGAATCATCCGTAGTCCAAGTGCCACCCGTTAAATGCGTATAATCATCTATTCCATTTAAAATCTTTAAAGTAAACTTAGTACCTTTTGGAACAATTTCTTCATTTAAGTCATTTGTAACACCTTGACAAGTCTTTCCAGAAACTAGTTTGGCAAGTTTTTCAATTAAGACCAATCTTAAATCATCAAGCTGAGAATTAAATTGGGCTTCTAAAGATTGAAGCTCTTCTTTATCTCGAATGCGCTGACGCTTGTCTTTAACACTCCTACTAAAAAGCTTCTTATCAATTACAACACCGTGTAATGATGGTGATGCTTTCAAAGAGGCATCTCTAACATCACCTGCTTTGTCTCCAAATATTGCACGTAAAAGTTTCTCTTCTGGAGAAGGGTCACTCTCACCTTTTGGAGTGATTTTTCCGATTAGAATATCTCCAGGATTAACCTCAGCTCCAACTCTAATGATACCATTTTCATCAAGATCTTTAGTTGCCTCTTCACTAACATTCGGTATGTCAGAGGTTAACTCCTCCATCCCCAATTTTGTGTCTCTAACATCTAAAGTATATTCATCCATATGAATGGAAGTGAATATATCTTCTCTTACTACTCGCTCATTAATTACAATAGCATCCTCAAAATTGTAACCTTTCCATGGCATAAATGATACCAGAAGATTCCGCCCTAAAGCTAGTTCGCCTCCTTGAGTAGCATAACCTTCGCATAAAACTTGGCCACGATTTACTCTTTCTCCAATTTTAACAATTGGTTTAAGATTGATTGTTGTACTCTGGTTTGTTTTTAGAAATTTAGTAAGAGGATAGGACTTTGTGGCCGAATCAAAGCTCACTAGCTCATCATCATCCGTACGGTCGTAATCAATCTTAATTTCTTTCGCATCAACATACCGAACAACTCCAGGGCCTTCTGCGTTAACCAAAACTCTAGAATCATGTGCAACTTGAAGCTCTAATCCAGTTCCCACAATTGGAGACTCTGGTCTTAGAAGAGGAACCGCTTGTCGCATCATGTTAGATCCCATTAAAGCACGGTTAGCATCGTCATGCTCCAAGAATGGAATCAAAGAGGCTGAAATAGATGCAATCTGATTAGGGGCAACATCCATTAAGTCAACCTTTTTAGGATCAACAACTGGGAAATCACCTTCATCTCTCGCTTTTACTTTATCATTGACAAATGTTCCATCTGCATTCAACGGAGCATTTGCTTGAGCAATAACTTTACTCTCCTCTGCATCCGCTGCATAATAAACTGGTTCCGTATCTAACTGAACTCTTCCTTCATCATCAACTGATCTGTATGGAGTCTCTATAAATCCCATACTATTCACTTTTGCATAAACACAGAGTGAAGAAATCAAGCCAATATTTGGACCTTCAGGTGTTTCAATAGGACATAAACGCCCATAATGAGTATAATGTACGTCACGAACCTCAAAACCAGCACGCTCTCTACTCAAACCACCAGGCCCGAGGGCTGAAAGGCGACGTTTGTGCGTTATCTCCGCTAAGGGGTTGGTTTGATCCATAAATTGACTCAACTGATTCGTTCCGAAAAACGAATTAATCACTGAACTTAAAGTTTTCGCATTAATTAGGTCAACAGGAGTGAAAACCTCATTATCCCGCACATTCATCCTTTCTCGGATGGTTCGAGCCATTCTAGCAAGACCTACTCCAAACTGATTCGCCATTTGCTCACCAACCGTACGAACTCTTCTATTTGATAGGTGATCAATATCATCAATTTCAGCTTTGGAATTAATCAATTCAATCAAGTATTTTATGATTGAAATAATATCTTGCTTACTCAGAACCTGTTGATCTTTTTCAATATCCAGGTTTAATTTGTTGTTCAATCGATAACGTCCAACCTCGCCCAGACTGTATCGCTGTTCAGAGAAAAATAATTTGTCAATGATTCCACGTGCCGTTTCTTCATCAGGCGGTTCAGCATTACGCAACTGTCTATAAATGTGCTCTACTGCCTCGATTTCAGAGTTTGTAGGGTCCTTTTGAAGTGTATTATAAATAATCGAGAACTCTCCTTCAATAACATCTTTTTTATGCAATAAAATAGTCGACACCTCTGCTTCAAGAATCATTGCTACGTGGTCTTTCTCAAGTATTGTATCCCGATCAAGAATTACCTCATTTCTCTCAATTGATACCACTTCACCTGTATCCTCATCAACAAAATCTTCAATCCAAGTTTTTAAAACACGAGCAGCTAGTTTTCTACCCACAGTACGCTTTAAGGCAGCCTTAGAGACTTTAATCTCCTCAGCGAGATCAAATATCTCCAAAATATCCTTATCCCGTTCATAACCAATTGCACGAAATAGAGTTGTTACTGGTAATTTCTTTTTTCGATCAATGTATGCATACATAACATTGTTTATGTCTGTAGCAAATTCTATCCAACTACCTTTAAACGGTATCACACGAGCCGAATATAACTTTGTGCCATTAGCGTGGAAACTTTGTCCAAAGAATACACCAGGTGATCGGTGAAGTTGGGAAACAATAACACGCTCTGCGCCATTAACAATAAAAGTTCCTCGAGGACTCATGTATGGAATTGTGCCCAAGTAAACATCTTGCACAATTGTTTCAAAATCCTCATGCTCAGGATCAGTGCAGTATAACTTTAAACGAGCTTTAAGAGGAACACTAAAAGTTAGTCCACGCTCAATACATTCCATTTCACGATACCTTGGAGGATCGACGAAATAGTCAATAAATTCCAAAACAAACTGATTTCGCGAATCTGATATTGGAAAATTCTCATTAAAAGTTTTAAAAAGGCCCTCATCAGAACGGTCTTCAGGTTTAGTATCGATTTGAAAGAAGTCCCTAAATGACTTGATCTGAATATCAAGAAAATCAGGAGTTTCTGCCTGAGCGAAAGTAGAGGTGAAGTTAATTCGCGGTTGAACGTGCGCCATAAAACTCGACTATTGATGAATATTAATGAAATACGAAAAGGTTTAGGTCTTAAAACTTAAGTTTTAAGAGCCTAAACCCGAATGCTAATGTTCTAGTTACTTAAGCTCGACTTCAGCTCCAGCTTCCTCAAGTTGCTTCTTGAGTGCATCTGCTTCATCCTTACTTACACCTTCCTTAATTGGTGCTGGAGCCGCATCTACAACGTCTTTAGCATCTTTAAGACCGAGGCCTGTTAATTCTTTAACCGCCTTAACTACAGCTAGCTTAGAAGGGCCTGAACTCTTCAAGATAACATCAAAAGATGATTGTTCTTCAGCAGCGGCTTCTCCGCCTGCAATTGGTCCTGCAGCAACTGCAACAGCAGCAGCAGCTGGTTCAATACTATACTCCTCCTTGAGGTAGTCAGCAAGTTCTTTAACTTCTTTAACTGTCAAATTGACTAAAGAGTCTCCGAGGTTTTTTATGTCAGCCATTTTGGTTGATTTTGAGATTAATTTATATGAACTATTAAAATATAGAAGCTGAGTTAAGAATTACGCTCTTCAAGCGCCTTGATCAATCCGGATATAGTTTGACCACCACCGGCTTGGATTCCAGAAATCACATTCTTAATTGGGCTCTGCAAGAGCAGGATAACGTCCCCAATAAGTTCATTCTTAGATTTCAAGCTAGTTAACATTTCGAGCTGGTCGTCACCAATATATATTGACTCCTCCACATAAGCCCCTTTCAAAAGGGGTTTCTCACTTTTCTTTCTAAATTCTTTTATCAATTTTGCTGGAAGATTTCCTGCTTCAGCAATCATGATGCTAGAATTACCTTTTAGAACTGATATAAGCTCCCCAAAATCTTTTGTAGATCGCTCCATCGCCTTATTTAAAAGCGCATTTTTTACAACAGTCATTTTCACGTCTGCTTTATGGCAGGCACGACGCAAATCACTTGAATTTTTCGAATCTAATCCTTCAATATCGGTAATATAAACCGTAGGAGATGATTCTAAAATTGATGTTAGACTGTCTATCAGTGTGTTTTTTTCTTCACGTGTCATATGAACTCTAGTTTATGCGTTTTTAACTTCAACCGCAATGCCAGGCCCCATAGTTGGGCTCAGTGTAACACTTCGGATATATGTTCCTTTTGCAGAAGTTGGTTTCATTTTTACTATTGAGGTAATAACCTCATTAGCATTTTCCTGAATTTGATCCGAAGTAAATGAAACTTTACCCACTCCAGCATGGATAATTCCGTAACGATCTACTTTAAAATCGATCTTACCTGCCTTCACCTCACGTACAGCTTTGCCTATATCCATGGTGACAGTACCTGATTTCGGATTAGGCATTAGACCACGAGGTCCTAATACTCTTCCCAAGGGGCCAAGTTTACCCATCGCTGCAGGAATGGTGATAATTACATCCACATCAGTCCAACCTGATTTGATTTTCGCCAAATATTCATCCATTCCAACAAAGTCAGCACCAGCTTCTTTTGCCTCGGCCTCTTTATCTGGATTAACTAAGGCTAAAACGCGTATTGTTTTTCCACTTCCGTTTGGTAGACTCACAACACCACGAACCATCTGATTCGCTTTTCTCGGATCAACTCCCAATCGTATGGCTAAATCAACAGAACCATCAAATTTACTCGTACTAACCTCCTTAACCAAAGCTGAAGCATCCGTTAAAGAGTACAACTTTCCCGGAACTAATTTCTCCTCTGCAGCCTTGCGATTTTTACTCAGTTTTGCCATAATCAATTTAATTAAAACTTGGTTTTGATCCACTTACCGTGAGACCCATACTTCGCGCGGTTCCAGCAACCATTTCCATAGCCGAGTCAGTAGTAAAGCAATTCAGATCACTCATTTTATCTTCAGCAATAGTCTGGACTTGGGCCCATGATACTTTACCCACCTTTTCTAAGTTTGGCACACCAGATCCACTTTTCAGTTTTGCTGCCTCTAATAATTGAACAGCAACGGGAGGTTGCTTAACGATAAAATCAAAAGATTTATCGGCATAAACAGTTATTACCACAGGAAGTAATTTTCCCGCTTTTTCTTGGGTTCTAGCGTTAAATTGTTTGCAGAACTCCATGATGTTAACACCCTTGGAACCTAAAGCAGGTCCTACTGGAGGTGATGGGTTAGCTGCGCCACCTCGAACTTGAAGTTTCAACAATGCACTAATTTCTTTTGCCATTTTATTTTAATTTTCTTTTTCTACTTGCATAAAACTTAACTCGAGCGGTGTCCGTCGTCCAAATATTTTAACCATAACTTCCAACTTGCGCTTGTCTTCCAGGATTTTCTCAATTGAACCAATGAAATCTCTAAAGGGTCCATCTATAACTTTTACTGACTCGCCGATAACAAAAGGGATGGTCACATGCTCAGCGGATTCTGCTAATTCATCAACTTTACCTAGCATTCGATTTACTTCGCTTGAACGTAAGGGGGTTGGTTTACCTCCTTTGGTCTCACTTAAAAAACCTATAACATTTGTTACATTTTTCAGAGTATGAGTGAATTCACCTGTTAGATTTGCTTCTATCATTATATAACCTGGAAAAAAATTTCTTTCTTTAAGGACTTTTTTTCCATTTCGTATCTGATAAACTTTTTCAGTAGGTATTAAAACTTGCCCCAACAAATCAGTCATTCCAGTTCTAGCCATCTCTGTTTCAATGTAGTGTTTGGTTTTAGTCTCCTTACCACTAATTGCTCGAACAGCATACCATTTCATTTCTTTAGTCTCCGTCATTATACTTAAGCAAAAAGAGTGTATATGAAATCCAAGACTTGGGTAATTACTTTATCCATGACAAAAATCGCCAAAGCAAAAACTAAAGAACCAACAATTACAACAATCGTACTTCGCTGTAAACTCATCCAGGAAGGCCAAGTCGCGCGCTGCACGAACTCAACATATGATTCTTTTATGTATTTGCTTATTGTTTCCATCAGCTTTTTTTATTAAACATTTCTAGCACGGGTGGAGAGATTCGAACTCCCATCAATGGTTTTGGAGACCACTATTCTACCCTTGAACTACACCCGTTTGGTAGATTTAAAATTCTAGAAAACCAGAATTTTAAATCCATTTCCGGTGTTTGAATATTACCCTAATATTTCAGTTACCTGACCAGCACCAACAGTACGACCTCCTTCACGAATTGCGAAACGAAGACCCTTACTAACAGCAACTGGAGCAATTAGATTAACCTCAATTGTTAGATTGTCACCTGGCATTACCATCTCAACACCATCGCCAAGCATGATTTCACCCGTAACATCGGTAGTTCGTAGGTAAAATTGCGGACGATACTTATTATGGAAAGGAGTGTGACGACCACCCTCTTCTTTCTTCAAAATATAGACCTCAGCTTTAAACTTACTAGCTGGTTTTTGAGAACCAGGCTTACAAACAACCATACCGCGACGAATATCTGATTTCTCAATGCCACGCAATAGTAGACCAACATTATCACCCGCCTCACCACGATCCAGGATTTTACGAAACATCTCTACTCCAGTAATTGTGGATGAAAGTTTCTCATCACCGTAACCGATAATATCAACAACATCACCAGTAAGACCAATTCCAGTTTCAATTCGCCCGGTAGCTACAGTACCACGACCAGTGATAGTAAATACATCTTCAACTGGCATTAAAAAGTCCTTATCTATTTCACGAGTTGGCTCTTCGATGTAAGTATCACATGCTTCCATTAATTCCATGATTTTCCCAACCCAAGATTCTTCTCCATTCAAACCACCTAAGGCAGAACCTTGAATCACTGGAGTGTTGTCACCATCGTATTTGTAGAAAGACAATAAATCACGAATTTCCATCTCGACTAATTCAAGAAGTTCTTCGTCATCAACCATATCCACTTTGTTCATGAAAACAACAACTCTTGGCACACCTACTTGGCGCGCTAAAAGAATGTGTTCTCTTGTTTGAGGCATAGGCCCATCAGTAGAAGCGACAACCAATATTGCTCCATCCATTTGAGCTGCTCCTGTTACCATGTTTTTGACATAGTCAGCGTGGCCTGGACAGTCAACGTGAGCATAGTGGCGATTCGCCGTCTCATATTCAACGTGAGCAGTATTAATAGTTATTCCCCGTTCCTTCTCCTCTGGCGCTGAATCGATTGAATCGAAACTACGCAGATCAGATAGTCCTGCCTTTGCTAAAACCGTAGTTATAGCAGCAGTTAAAGTTGTTTTACCATGATCAACGTGACCGATGGTACCAATATTAAGGTGCGG
>MDSY01123602.1_pt1 | contig 58664 bp, 39 predicted proteins | sample 811131 | NCBI WGS metagenome assembly MDSY01 (sample SAMN05326643, study PRJNA326480) | marine metagenome | isolation source: seawater | place: Atlantic Ocean: South West | collected 2010 | reverse complement strand
CGATACCCATCAGAACATCGAACTTAAGCACGGTTGGGCAGGATTAGTACTAGGCTGAGGAATCGCCCGGGAATCCCCTGTGTTGGAAGGTTTTTGCTGGCATTTGTGATGGCACCTTTGAAGTTATCACGACCTATGGTGACTGCTTCGCTGTTGGGCATGCGCTGCCGTCTTGAGAGCTTTTTTTTTCATTAAAACGCTCTAATCCGAGGCAAGGGTCGAAGCCGAAGTTCCATCGGCCTGTCGCCGAAGTCTGTTCTGTTCTCTCACTCACTCACTACAAGTATGTACAGTGTGGTTGCAACTGTTGCAAGTACGGTGTGCCCGGTATCGCGCTGCACAAGTATGCGGGCAGCGGTCGAGCGTTGGTACTTCATTATTTCGAGGCTACCTCATTCTTGAGGTCTTCCAGAACCCGTGTTCTGGGAATATTCTCGACGATCTCGTCGGAAGAATCGCGCCGACCATGTAACCGTCGGTCGGCGGGCAGATTTAATAGCTCAGTAGCTTATATTATAGCTCAGCAATACCTTGGACTCGATCTGCGTCCGGCTCGTTGCTGGGGTCGCGCGGAGTCCGAAAGGTCCTTGCGGCTCCTCCAGAACATCTGTATGTTCTAGGCATAGTAGGTCAATACCGTTCGACTCCGCCGCGGGAGGAAGGTTCTTGCAGCTTGATTCGCTCAGTAGTATCCCTCCTCTCGTGTGATGGCGTGGATACAGTCACAGGTAAACTATTTTGCCATTTCTGGTAACACGCAAAAAGGTAAGACGGCAGAGTGTCGTGACGACGGGAACTTGAAGGTACCACGAACGCGCGAGGTGTGTTGGAAGCGTCTATTCGCGGGTACGAGGAGACGAACATGTCGTGACACGGGAACCCGAGGGCGCCGCGTTACGCGCAAGTCGTAGTGGAAGTGCGTCCCTTCGCGAGTTCTAAAAGAAATATAGCAATGGGGATTTTCGAGAATCTGAGATTTTTTCTGATTAAACCTACAGTACTACAACCCCACGCTCGCCATTTGTTTCTCCACCACCGGCAGCAACGAGGAACACGCGGCTTTGTAGATCCTAGGTAGAAACACCGCGGCATCCTTCCCCAGATCTGAACCGACATCCCCCGAACCAATCACAGAGTCCGCTTTTTTTTTCCCTTTCTTTTCATACTCTTTAAATTTTTTATCGACCAACACTAATGAATACATGGCTCGTAGATCGCTCGCCGTACTCATATCAAGCGCCGCGGCGTAGTACTTCCTCGCGGTTTGCAAGTTCGCATACCCCCCCCAGGTGTAGTACACCTCCGCGATGTGCCTGTGGTGCTTTGCGACTTGGGGCTGCGCGCAAATGACCTCCTCGTAGCAGAAGATTGATTGCGCGAACATTCTTTTTTCGCAATATAAATTCGCCAGCTCTTCCCACGCGTTTACGTCCCCCATGAACGTGTTCAAATACTCGCTCAAACTTTCAATCGCTTTATCTGGCTTGCCCGAGGCTTTGTAACACCCCACCCGTCGCTTCCACACCCTTTGCTCCGCGGGGGACTTTTCCAACAGCTCTGAGTAGATCTTTAGAGCATCACCGAATTTACCATTGCTTTCCAGCATCGCCCCTTTTAATCTTCCGACTCTGCTTGAGCCGGGGAACACCACCGCGAGCTGGTCTACCAACGTCTCCGCGGTTTCCGTGTCTCCCGTGTCTAAACACGCGTACGCCAGAAGCTCCATGGCTTGGTACTGCTCACGTTTGCTGAGTTTGGATTTCTTGATATCAGCTAGCACACACCTGGCTGCGTTGGCTACTGATGTCGGCCGTCGCACCCCATGTTCCTCGACCATCTTCAGGTATTTCTTACACGCCCCGAAGTCGGACTTCGCGATACCAGTCGAACCAAGGTAGTCCTCGGTGTCATCAAGCTCCTTCAGCGTGGACCTGGGGCGGGCGTTCATCGCAGGGTGAGCCGGAAACCGAAATGAAACACCGCGTAACCCTGTGTGCGCCGCGATCTGAGGTCGATCGATGAGGTCAAATCCTTTGCAGAGCGCGCCCTCAAGGAAAAAGCAGACGACTCGAGAAATCGAAAAAGCCGTTTGAACGAGCAAAATGCACTCTCCATTCCATCGCGTCGCACACCTCCCCGCGCGCTTCAGGACTCGGTCTTGTCTCGCTACTCGCCTGGGTCCACACCGCCGAATATCGAGACGTTACCGTGAACCGTGGAGTGTGACTTATCGATTTCACGAGCCTGTGTGTTGACTCGAACACGCGCGCGTGATTTTCTTTGTGCACGAGACGGCACTGCACTTGAAGTTAGCATCGACACACGTGAACGACATGCGCCGCCCCACCGCGGACGGCCAGGGTAAGCCCGTGTTCACGTTCAGCGGCGTGGCAACGGGTGACGTGGGCAGCGATGTCAACAACAATGACAGACACACCCCTAAACCTCCCCCAACCCGCATGGCCCACCGCGCCGTCGCCTGCGATGTTACCCTTCAAGTGCTGCTCGCCAACAACGTGTGGTTTTCGGTTTGCTACTGGTGCGCCACCGTGATTAGTACCTTCGTCAAGACTGCGGGCGCATACAAGGATTATGATGACATCAGACCAATCATGTTAGGGATCTACACCGCGTTCGAGCCTATTCGATTGTACATGGGCTACTCAGGAAACCTTCAAGAGAAGGTGCCGTTACTGTGGGGCTTCGTAGCGATAACCGGAGTCATCGCGTTACCATTAGCCGCGTACTTCTGGTTCGGACAGGAAGACGTCACCGCGTTCGACATGGCACTGAACACCACGTTCATGGCGATCATCGCCGCGGAGTGCGTGTTCGGGATGGTCGCGGCCCGGAAAGTGTTAAAGGAACAGAGCTTGGCGTTTTTCGAGGGCGAGCGATGATGGGGTGATGTTCTCATGTAGATAAATATCACAAGCACGGATGTCTGCCTCTTTCTTCTCATTCCAAATCCTCACAAATCAAAACTGTTTGTTCTCATCCCCCCCCATGATGTTCTCCGCCGCAGCGGCCTCCGCTCGTTCGCCCTTATCGGGCTTGACGTAGTGCGAAAACGCCATCGCCGCGAACATAACCGTGTAAAGCATGTAACTTAATTGAGAAGTTCTGGGCGGGTGTCCAGCCATCGCAGGACTCCAAACTCTTAAGTAATAATGAAGTCCAATACATAAACTCAGCAGCAAGTTACCGATCGCAGCAACCTTCATGTTCTCCGCTTTGGTTTTAATTAAAAGAGAGACGTGGACGACTTGGATTAAAACAAACACCAAGTAAGCCACGCACTTACAGAATTGCAGAATCAAGTAATCTGCTTCGTTAGATTCTTGTAAACTTGCCATCGGTTCGTTGCCGGTCCACAGGTTGAACACCACCAGTAACGCGCAATACGTCGCGTTGTAGATGTTAATCGCCATTAGCAACTTTTGTAAACTCAACATGTGCCCTAGGCTGGAAAAGATGTTCCACGCCACTAGGAATGGGAGGACTAACAACGCATATGAAATCACCGCCGCTACAAATGGCGAGTAACTCTTCGGGACGAATCCCTCGATCCACCCGTGCGCGGTTCGGTGGAGTGTGTCGTGGTGTGATTTTAGCCGTGGCGCGGCATGATTGCTTCCCTTCTCGTACACGCTGTCCATCGAAGTGTACCAGAAGTTGTACTCCTCAGCCGCCTGGTCCGCGGTGATGGCGAGCTCGGTGTCGTCGGATTGCTTCAGAAAGCGCGTCGCGTTTGCTGATTGGGTTGTGGCCAGGATCAAGAGAACAGTGGCGAGAAGCACTAATCGCGCTCGTTTGGAAACCATGCCGGGCATCGTGAACGTGTCTCACGTTCCGTAAGACGTCGGGATGCGTCAGGACCTAAGTGTCGGGGCCGCGCGCGACGGGGTCTGGCGGGGGGTGGACGTGCGCCAACTTGGCAAAATTTATCCTTCAGAGGCCGCGGGTTTCGGAGTTTCCCAATAAAAAGCCACGACTCTGCTCCGAGCGGTCACAACGCGGCCGACCGTACCCTCCGCGCCTCTCGTGAACATGCTCACCGTCGAGGAGTTCTCCGCGCGCCTGTTCCGCAAGTACCTCGCGGTGCGTGTTCCCGAATGATAAGACAATGCCACGTCTCGCCACCTTCGAGACGCGCCCTTTCAAAACCACGAGGAGACTGACCCTCGTTTCCCCCTCGTTTCGTATCTCCCAGGGCGAGCTTGCGGACACACCGTCGGAGAACCTCTCAGTGGCGTGTTCCCGGCTGACGGATCTATTGCGCAAAGCGAGTGGCGATTCAGCTCTCCTAAAAGTCCCCTTAAGATCGCTGCGCGATTTCATTCTCCTCAACGCACACACCGAGGGCGAGTCGTGTGAAGAAGTCCGCCTTCTGTTCCAGCTGTTCGACAGAGCGCACGACCAGTGCGTTCGGATGCAAAGCCCGGGGTCTTGCGGGCCGTATGAACTCGTGGAGAAAGCACTGCGTTTACGCCTCTTCCTGTGCGTCTCCGGCGAGTCGTGGAAGAACCACCCGTACTTACGCGCGATGGCGTTGAGAAGGTTGCGACGCTTCGCGGTGGAAGAAGTGGTCTTTGAAAAGAAACAGAAAGAAGACACGAAGAAAACAAAACAGTCCTCACCACAAAGCAGTGGCTCTGGATCCAGTACCTCCAGTACCTCCTCTCCTTTCTCACCTGGGAGGACAACGGTCGTGACATCGAAAGATGCCGCCTCAGCGCCGTCAAGGCTTCCCACGGGTAAATCAACAGCCGCGCCCACAGGCACGTACGCGTCGTCGCTGTTCAAGCGCGCTCCGAGCGCTGTTCACTCAGCTGTGAACGTCTCGAGCTGGCGCGAGGTGTACTCCGAGCTCACCAAGGTTCCCACGGCTCGGATGCTTCCCGTGATGTCCGCGCTGCTGGACGACCTTCATGACGCGGAGGAGTTCATTCCGGTTTCTCGTCGAGACTCGAAACCGGTACCTTTGGAGCGTCATACCGTTACTACTCCGCTCGAGACTGTAAAAGGTACTCGAAACAACAGCGATTCGTTTTCCTCACAAACCTCCAACCAAACCACTCCACAAATCACAACCCCGACGCAGAATTTCATCGAGGGGTGGCACAGGTTCGACGCGCCCACGCCTGGCAACGGTGCGCCGGGAGTGAGTACTTCTGTAGCATCATCGACACACACCGTGACTCCAAGTTCTGGAACGCAGGCGGATAACGCGTCTCGCCAGCGCACGCAGTTCGACGCCGCCATGCGAAGCCTTTCGATTGACAAGTGAGAGTCAGACTAGATACGCATACAAACACACAATACGAGACTATGTTCTTTGGAAGTTCACGTCGCATTAAACAAGAAACTACATCTCTTTCCCTTTCAAACCTAACACGAACCATTTCAATTATCGTATACCCTTTCAAAATCCCTTACGTGTTCTTCTCCAGCACAGCCAGCGCGGGCGTGAGGTAGTTGTCGTTTGTCCCCACGACCTGCGCGATCTTCTCGTACCCGCCGTCCCCCCCCTCGGAGTTGACGTACTCGTAGCACACGTCGAATGATTTGTTCCTGGCTTGTTCGTCGTGCAACGCTCGGAGGCACACGTCCGCGACGTCGGCGCACGAGATGGGCATCGTGATTCGGTTGCCCTGGTCGAACACCAGCGCCTTTGAGCCTCCAGGTTCTTCGAGTAAAGTCCCAGGGCGAACCACGGTGTACCCCAACCCAGAATTCCGGACAACTTTCTCGCCGCTCCTTTTAGACGCAACCAGCTTGTCCCGGTCCTCGCCCTCCTCCATGTGCGCCCCCCCGCAGCTCACGAGAATGAAATCAGTCTCCTCGCCCTTGGGTAACAGCTTGACGTACTCCAACTCAAGGCCAAACGAGTTTTGCGACTGCGAGTTGAGTTCGTCCATCCACCCGGTTTGCTGGCGGGAAGTGCGCTGGTTCCTGGCTTCAAATCGTAATCCAACCCGTTCTAATGTAGACAAGTCCATGCTCGGCCCGAGCGCCGCATCCGTGTCCTCGGAGTCGCCCCCTGCGTTATACACGCGGTTGAACACCTCAGGGCGGAACTGCGAAAACGGAATCCTGACGATTTGCCATTTACCCGTGGTGCTGAACGGCGCGATGAAAGTGCGCCCCTCCACACCAGGCTCTCTCAACGACACTGAGTACCTCTTGCCATCGCCCCTTAGCCTCAGCAACACCCCGTCGTGCTCACGCAACTGTACGTTGTTCCTCTGCTCGCCACTTCCTAGATCGTCCAACGCCGCGCTAATCTGCGCGACACCCGTTTTCGAAAAAACAAAGCCATCGAACTTGGGAAATTTGCTTACGTCGCCGTTCTCGTCCTCGCCCCCGGGGCCGAAGTTGACGCGCTGCGCAACCTCCGCGGCAGCTTGCCACCGTCCGTCCCCGGGGTCCACCACACGCGTTTCGTCAACCGTCCAGTCCTCAAACACGTTTTTGTGCTTCACGAAGTTGGTGAGCATGGTTTTCGTTTTGTTCGAGTTTCCAGCGCGGCGGATGGCCAGCGCGTTGTTGTAGTCCTGAAGCGACTTCACCGCGTTGCGCACGCCGAGCTCGTCTACGTTGCCCAGTTCGCCGGAGACTAGGGTTTTAGCACGCGCGCAGTACACCACTTTGTTCACACCAACCATGGCGCTCTCCATCACCTGCTCATCGCTAACGTCCCCCACGTGCACGTCCACCGCCGTGGGCAGGTTCTCGGCGTCTGATTGGTTGCGCACCAAAGCCTTGACTGTGTAGCCGCGAAGAAGCAGCTTTCTGACGAGCACACGGCCTACCCTACCCGCTGCGCCTACCACTAACACAGTAGTGAACCGCGCATTAGGGTTTGTGAATTCCGTGAGCCCCTCACCACTCAACAAATCCGCGTCGTATAGATTCTCGTACTTTGTTTCATCCATCGACGGCGCCCTTGTGAACTGAGTGAGCCCACTCACCGCCTTGAACACCCCGTCCACGAACTGCCGCGACTTCTTACCCAGGTTGAGGGGGTTCAGGTCGTTCAGCGACGTTTCGCTGGGCTCATCCATCGACTTGCCTTGCGCAGCCTTTTGTGCATCGCGGACGCGTTTCGCGGTACCCGCGACGGTGAACTCATCGTCCCCTTCGTTCGTCGTCTTGTCGTCCTTAGCCGCGTGCACGATGACGTGCAGGCCTCGGCTGGAGTGTACGGAGCCCGTAACCGAGCCGCCAGCCGCGTGGCGTGTGGCGCCGCGTCCAGAAAGGGGCACGCGCTTCGACGCGGCGTTTGAGATGGTCCTGGCACCGTCGTTTCCGCCGGGGCGCGCTCTTGACACGACGCGCGTCGCTGACGAAGACGGCGCCACGCACGCCATCGAACCGGACATGGAACACGAGATGTCTACTCGAACGCGCTTTGTCGGTAGACAAATGGTGTGAGGAGTCACGCGCGAGGCAGAGTGCACGATCGGGGAGCGAGGATAGGATCGACAAGTGGCACGCTCGGCTCGGCTCAGCCAAGAAAAAAAGCAAAAAGCGAGAATGACGTGGCCGCGTGAATGAACAGCATCCGCGACGTGCGAAAGAAAGTTGGGCTTGTGAGACAGCGCGCGAGGTTGACCATGGGGTGCTGAAAGGGAGCCACCTTTTGAAAGAAAAAGCTTGATCGCATTTTTTGATTTCTGGGCATCAAGTTTTTGGCAAAGAAAAGTTGGCAAAGATTGTGCATTTTTGAGAAGATGTCTCGAGTTTTTTTGTTTCGACCGCCTACGGTCTATTCGTCTTATTGATCTGACGAAGGCTATTCGCGGCACGGCGGTGGATCGTCGGTAATGTACCGTAGAACGCACTGTTGATCGCCGTCGCCGCTCGCTATTTGTGCTATGTACTATGTACTGGACGAGTGATGCGCTCGTCCGTCGTCTCTTTTTTTCCTTCCCCTCACGCTTCTTCGCCAAATTCGTCCGCGAAGTCTTTGCGCGATTGAATGATTAAACCGGCCAGGGCTCTTTGCGCGTCCGAAGACCCCACCGCGTTTCGCATGGGAACCCGCCAGTTCTTGCTCTTCATGTACTCCTGGGTTGATAGGGAGGTTTGATAGGGGTTGACGGGTTGATAGGAGTTATGAGGGTTAGAAGGTGAAAAAGAAGACTCAAAAAAGAAAAAAGTTGTGGGTAACGTCCACGTCATCTTTCGGTTCGTGGGGCGGCGCGAGGGGGGTGGTGGTGTGGGTGCTGCAACCACGGTCTATAGACCCTAAACGTACCTCTGAAACCGTAATCAGCTCTCGCATGTTCCGCATGCGCTTCGCCCTTGGTTGTCGCCGTTGCCCTAGAAGCTTCCCGAACGGCGCGGTGTCCAACGTGGCGCGGCAGTTTGGACATCTCGGCTTTTCGTACCGACGCAACGCGTTTAGTAACACTTCTTGGCCGCAATCTCGGTGGAAACAGTGGCCGCACGCGTGGAGCATCAACACGACGTCGGCGCCGGGGCCGGGTAACGGAAGAGGCTCGATGCACACCGTGCACAGCTCAGGGCCGTCCACCTGGGACCGAGTCTGGCAACACCCCACCGAAGGCTGGGGGGTCATGACGCAAAGTGTTTCGCCCACCAGGGGCGAAACTTTAGCTTTTCTTACTTTCCTCATGGGACTAAGCACGTCTCGCGCGTGGCGCAACCCACAGGCGTCCACGAAGACGTACTTGGCGAGCGACGGGGCGGTTTCACGGAAGGCAAGCGGTGACCCGCTGACGCTGGCGCCGCGCGGCGCTTGCGGAAAAGGGCCCGCATGAAGGCAAACCCCTCCATGCAACTTTTTGGATAATATCGTGACTCACAACAATAGATTTTACGAGAATATTTGATCGTGAAAGGTGAAAGGAGAGGTGAAAGGACGGAAGGTTTCAAAGGTTGCCAGTCAATGGGTCAAAGCTCAAAGGCAGCCGAGATGACGAGTTTGAGTTTTTTTGTTTCGACGTGAAAAGAAACGAACAACAACGTCCTACCGCCTCCCACTCTCGGGTGTCCCACCTCATGAACGATGTCGTTCCTTCGGCGCGTGCGAAAACGAAAACCTAAGCCACCTGACGTGCTGCCTGTTGACTCAAGTCTACCCCCCAAATCCCCAACAAGAGATGGCTACGGATTCGTCGTGAAACCCGCGTTCGCGGAGGAGTACAAATCTAACGTCCAGATGTTCGTCAAGGAGGAGGAGGAGCGAAAGGAGCGGTGGATGGCGTTCCTGGACAGGGTGGGCGAGGGGCCGGTGAGTCCGGTGGGTAAGCAGTCGATGCGTACTGCGCGTGAAGCACGGGACACCCAACGTGCCGCGTCGCATGCGCAAACAGTCACGACGACATCACATTCATCAGTTGACCAACTGGAGCAGATCTTGCGCGGTCGTTCGCGCGGCGCGAGCGGCTCCGACGCCCCCCGACGCGAACGCGAGCTCGAATCTTTAGTCCGAGGAGGCGTGCCGATGGCGCTGCGCGGGGAGCTTTGGCAGCTGTTTCTGGGTGTGGAGGGAGTCCGGGTGGAAGGGGTGTACGAAGGGCTGGTGAAAAGAGCGCGGGGTGAATGGAAAAAGGAGACTGGAAATACAACGGGTAAGAATACCGACGATGATAACCAGGGTACCCGTGACTCAGGACGCACTGCGAAACCAGAGAGCAGAGCAGTGTCAAAACAGATCCGCGAGCAGATTGCGAAGGATTTGCCGCGGACGTTTCCCGGCCACGTCGTGTTGGATCGTCCTGAAATGAGATTGAGTTTAGAAAACGTCCTCCTAGCGTACGCGTTAAACTTTCCGCGAGTGGGGTATTGCCAGGGCATGAATTTCATTGTAGGTGTGTTACTTTTATTAATGGAAGAGGAAGCGGTGTACTGGGTGCTAGTGCAAATAATAGAACTGATTCTTCCGAAGTACTTCGAACACGACATGAAGACGCACTTGGTGGACCAGGAGATTTTACGGGAATTGGCTTGCCAAAAAGTTCCAAAGGTGGTAAGCGTTTTAGATGACGCCGGGTGTCCTCTGCATGCAGTAGCCTCCAGCTGGTTCATGGCGCTGTTCGCGAACCAATTACCCTGGGAATCCGCGCTGCGAGTGTGGGACGTGGCTTTGTTTGAAAAAACCAGGGCGCCGTTGTTTCAAACAGCTTTAGCTTTATTAGAACTGGACGAGATGACGGTTAGAGGCGCGGCGGAGAATAACGGTGGTAACGTCATCAATGGAATCAACGGAGGAGTTACCAAACCAAAAGCCCATACGACGATTTATTCCAAAAAACACGGCAACAAGCATTTCCACGGGGGGGCGTTTGAAGCGGCTACCACGATGGCTAGTAGAGCCTTCGACGCGTCGCTTTTGTTGTTTCACGCGACGTGCGGACACGCGGACGTTACTATTTCTATCATAGACGCGCTGTTCGAGAAGCACGAGAAAAGGATGGAACGCGAGGGGGTTTTTGATAGGGGTGATAGAGGAGGTTTGAAAGGCGATTCGAAAGAAGACACTGTCAAACACACGGCAACCCCGACGGGAAAAGAGGCACGCAAAACTTCGGAAGGTTCACAGAGTAAACATTCTGTTTTGTCCGAGTCATCCGAAACCGTGTCGGAAGAATCATCCTCCTCTGACGACGCGAACGACAGCTGGCGGTCGCCCGGCGTTCCTGTTCCGACCACAAGAGCGAGGGTGATTTCAAGTGAAACTCGGTCATCATACGGACAAAGCAAGTCGAGCGAAAGACGTTGGCGTGATGTTTTAGCCAGAGGGGCGAAGGGCAAACAAAACGAAACAGAGAGCTCTGATACGAAACTCAAGGAACTGAAAGACGAATCAAACGAAACGACTATCGAGGATGGCGCTAAGCTCAGAACGCTCACGCTGAATACGCATACGCATACGGAAACCCAGACCAGCGCTGCTTTAAACGCAGCCCGGGTGACGATCTCAAGGTTGGAACACAAGCTTGTGACGCTCAACTTGAAAGTGGCTGCATCTGAGAAACGCGAGAAAGAGTTGAAAGGGAGACTCGACGAGGCGCAACATTTAGCGGAGAAAAATAAAATCGAATTGGTTGATTGCGACGCCGTCATTCAGCGGTTGATGCGGGATATACATGAACGGGACAGGCTGATTGCTAATCATGACAGTGACACAGTACTCAAACATAAACGTGCAATGGAGATGAGCAGACAACGAGTAGAGAGGAGGTAGAATAGTATTAATATGAGTAGTAGTCGCTCTATTTGTCCTTTTCGCTTTCCACGATTTTCCCCATGAGATACTCGTCAATCATGTCGTGCACCCTTGATGGGTGCTGCGGTCCGAAGAAGCCGTCCGTGGCGTCGCCCCCGGCTCGTTTCAAAATGCTCTCCACGCCACCGGGGTGCTCATCGATGAACTCGGATAGGTCGTACACCTTGTTTTTTATTATCACCCACACGTCGTCTCGCTTGTCATGAAGCTTCACTTCATCTAACGTGTAGGAGCCATCCTTGCCTCCGTACCCGTCGCCTACTACCATGCCTTGCCCTGGCGCGCCACTCAGCTGCCCGAGCTGCTTCCCCAGGAACCTCAACACGGGGATCGCCAGCGCGGCGACCACCAGGAAAGAGAGCGCCAGGGGGAGGGGGTCGGTGGACATCGGAGCTCTGTGCGGAGGGGAATTGGGTGACTCTGCCTGGCCGGAAAATTTATCGAGTGCCAAGAGAGAAAGCCAAAAGGTGCAATGCGCTTTAAAAATTCATCTGACAAGGCCCGCCATTGGGAGACGCGCAGGCGACCGTGCTGCTCCATAGTCGGAGGCGTTCGGCGTTCTTTGACCGTGCACTGGTGTGGGTTCTCGACATGCTCTCTGAGGCGTAGACGGTGACACTCAACGACGAGATGGAGGCAGTTAGTCGCGACAATCCTACTCAAGCTTCACCGAGCACGCCCACAATTTCCGTCGATGTGCCCGGTGATGCCGCGGCGAAGTTGGGAGGTTCGCCCCCCCCTTCCACGTCGCGCGCTTTAAGAGTCGTCGCCCGACAGTTCGTGGGCGCGTACTACGACGACTTAAACGCCTCCCCCGAACGAGTCAAGCGGTTTTACACCGAGGATTCGGTCTTCACGATTGAAGATGATTCCACGCCCAGACGGGGATATGGGCGTATGGGCAAACAGTTTGATAGAGGAGATGAAAAAACCAACAAAGACGATTTTTACGACTCGGGACCCGAGTCGCCCATGCGCAGGCTGGCCATTGACTCCCCCACAACCTCAGGAACGGAACTCATTATAATACGTAGACAAAAACTCTTCAAAAACCGACTCGTCACCGTGGTGTCTACGGATGTGCAAACCATTTCCGGGGGGAACGTGTTAGCGGTGGTGTTGGGAACTTTAACGTCAAATTCGAAATCGAAAAAAGACGTGACGTTTATGCAATCCTTTGTGCTGGGCAGACGACGGGCGGATTCCTCTCAGGATTCCGATTCCTCACGTGCTGAACATGAATACAAAAGACTGTTAGGACACGTCCCTGGTGAAGTGAACGCCGAGTCCCCCCCTTCTGATTTTCTGGATTTCGTCATCGTAAACGAAGTGTTTCGGCGGATCGACGCGGTTGAGAAAATGTCACCCGCAGCTACTGCGGCGACGGTACTGTCAGCGGCGATGTCGCCGATAAAGCTGAAAACACGAAACGAGGGTGTTACGGGTGGTGTTATAGAGGCGCATTCGAAAACTGTCGCGGCTACGCCTCAGAAGTTGAAGTCCCCTGTTGCGAATGCGTTGCACTCTCCGAACCCGTTCAACGACGAATCGGAAACAAACCCTCATTTCGCGAGCGCCAATTCACAGTTCATGTCACCCCCCGGGTTTGACAAAAGTCAAGCGAAAGACACCAGGCCGACTTCACCGGATGCGCGTGCCATTCCCCTTCCCTCGCCTGGTTTACTGAGTGCGAGTCGGTCGGGGAGTTCTGAATCGAGATTGAAACGCTCGGCGCGTAGGTACGACCCGAGGGAGGAAGATGACGACGGGGCACGTCGCATTTTAGCCTTTGAACAAGAAAGGGGAGATACGTCGCCGTGGCACAGAGACGGGTATAGAGAAGATCGAGCTGATGACCAGAGCAGAGTTCCTCCTTCCTCTCGCTTGACCCGAGACCAGCGGGACCCGCGGCGTCGTATGTACTCGTCAGCGTCGTCCTCTCCAGCGATGAGCTTGGGCCAGGGGTCACAGCAGCCGTCGCCTTACGGAGTTGGCGGGAATGCTCACAAACAGTCGTACCCCAGGGAGCCCCCTCACGCCAAGCGAGGTCTCGGTTTCGTGGAGCGGGACCCTAAATTCGTGGATACCCTGTACGACCGCTCGCCCCAACCAGCGCGGCTCGTGACGCTAAGCGAGCGATCCGACGAAGGCTCCCAAGGCGCGCACAGTATGAGCGTTTCCGTTTCCTCGCAGCCGTCCATGAGCCGGGGGGGGAGCGAGGACGGGGACCGGGAATCTAATTACAACAGGGAACACGATGGCGGTGAGCTTCGCGAGTTTCCTGTTGACGAATTAGAGCCTGTTAACTTGGACGACGTGCGACAAGTGCGACATAATAGGGGACGAGTATCGGGGCACTCGTCCTACCGATTGTCGCCCGTCGCGACGCCGTCGCGACGACGGAGGCAGGACGGGTACGAGTTCAGGGACGAGCGGGACTTTGAGTATCGGGCGAGAGAATCGTACCAGCAATCCAGGTACCCTCCTTCGAGCAGTCGACACGTACCTTACACTAACCTGCCCCCCTCGTACGACTCCCGGGGGTACGTCACCAGGGGGTACCACAGCGCGCGGGCTTCGCCGGTGGTGTCGAGAGAAGGCGGTGCGCGCGCAGACTACAGACGAGGAGGGGGTGTTTCGAGGTTTGCTGCTGCTTCAGCCGCAGCTTCGCCTGCCACATCAAGGCAAGGCTCACGAAAGGGCCCTCGAGTAAATAGCTCAAGGCAACCCACTTACGTCTCTTCCTTCCTGCGCCCGCCGCGGCGCAGGTTCGACTCGGCGCCGCCGTCGCCGTCGATGGGCGCGACTAGGAGGGCGGAGTTTGGCGCGGCGAATAATTACAACGCCTACAACAATCGATCAAGCAGATTGAGCAGCGCTTTCGGTACGCGCTCCTCTACTTACAGGGTCGTGGGTGTCGGCGCGCACGGTGAAACAATCGTGGCTCAAAAGCCCCAGCCCGAGGAGCAGTTGGACGTCGCGGTGAATTACCTATCGATGCTCACTGCGGCGCTGCACTTTACGGCGGCGGCGGTTGCGTTTTGCGTGTTGGTTATTGGAGTCGGTTCAAACGCTAAGTCTTCCGACAGAGTTTTGAAACGCCTGAACCGGATAGATGAAGCGGTTTTAAATGGGCGGGTGCCAGTGGGTTACAGTAATGCAGATATGTCGTCGAGTTATAACTTAGGATCATATAGCCACTCTGGGCGTACGCCGGCGCGAGACAACGACTCGCCTGCCGCGTCGAGTCGAGGGTATTCGTTACCCGCCGTGGGCGTTGACCCGGCGCCGGCGCCGCCAAAAGCCCCGACGAATGTATGAGTATTTAGTCTTGTAACTATTTGTACCTACTCTTACTACTTCCGATTACTACTACTGTTACTGTCTATAACAACTTTACATCTACCCCGTGTTGCCCAACACCTCCGCGACGTCCGCCCACTCATCGTTCGTGAGGTTGTCGAGCTCGCCGTGGAGGTCGATTTGAGGAGGCGATCCGTTTAGCTCGTTTCGAGACGATACCTTCATCATCCGCGATACGGTTCGCCTGAAGGAATTTTGGCGTTGCACGCTTTGGACCGACCCCGATGTGTTTCCATCACCTCCGTTGCCACTTCGTCCCCTTCGAATCGTCTCCAGCACACCAACGACCCTCTCGTACTTCCGCCGCGCGATTTGAGATTCGACTTGTTCTAAACTTTTTAATAAAGCCCTTCGTTCGCGTTTCGCGTCGGCGCCTTCCAACAACAAGTCCTTGGTGAAGTCATCCGCGCGCGTGACGAAGTAGGTTTCCCCCTCAACGGTGACCAACGTTGTACGGCTATTGGGAGTATTTTGTGCGTCAGAGAGAGGTGCATCACCGGTACCATCCAAACCCTCATCTTCCTCATCGTCCTCGACTTCGTTTCCCCGCTCCCGCAACTGTAACCCGAACATCTCAAGCACCAGCGAGGTTAAAACATTCACTAAAAGAAGTACTGCTACGAAGTAAAAGGTCACAAAGTAAAGCACGGCTACTACCCGTCCGAAATCTCCACTCACCGTTTTCATCGCTGAAGCGTTTGGGTATAAAATGTCGTGCCAGTTGTTCGACGTGGTGACTTGAAACAACGCCAGGAAGGCGTTCCACGGAGTTTCGAAATTTTCAATCAGGTCCAGACACGGAGCTACGGTAGAGGTACTGTTACTGCTGGGTGTTACATGATCAGTACCGTTAGCAGTCCTGTAACCAACTTGTAACAATCCAAATGGGTATGCGATGTATGAGCTGTTAGTCTTGATACTGGTAGAAGCAGACGTTTCATCTCCACTCACGCAGTACCCTCTTTGACTCGTGACGTCCGATCCGAAAAGCTCCAAACCGACCACGGCGTACCCATAAAGCACGCACGTTAGCGTGGCCAGTAAAGTCAAAATAACACCACCGCACCGCCTGAAGGTTTGCAGAATCTCAAGTTGCCTCACATCTACGGAGCACAGGCGGAACACACGCACCGGGGCTAAAATTCTTCGGTAGTGCACCGGCACCTTGGGCAATAAAAACAAAGTACTCGCCGCTCCAACAAAAATATCAAATCCAGACTTTTGCAAAAATACGGATTTGGAATCGCTTTGCGTTTGCGTGTCGACTTTGAGGAAGTAAGAAACGCATTTTATGGAAACCTCAAGCAACAGCAAAACGACGCAAATGGAATCGAGAACGTCAATTGTCATGTTCTCCCCGTTGCCGGCACCGCGCCTTCGGAAACACAGCACGACGACTTGCGCGTACGCCAGGAACTTTGAATGTAACGCGAACGCTTTCGAGTTTACCACGCAAGCGAGTAAGTGCTTGACGCCTACCCCTAACGAAGATTCGCCATCATCACCGCCAGTCTCAACGTCGCCACTTCGGCCACCTACGTGTGCTTTCCCCACGGACGACCGCAGTAGCTCCACCGTCCCTAGGAACTCGTCGATGTCTATTTTTTCGTCGCCGTCCTTGTCCAGCGTCGCGAACAACGCGCGCGCGTGATTTTCGCTTAAATTGGGACGAGCAGCTTTTGCTAATTGAATCCAAGTCGCCATGGGCAACGGCTCGTCCACCGGCGAGTCCTGCAACACGCTGTACGCCGTGATAAGCGCCTTCTGTTCGTGCGTCTTGCTATTCTCAATCTTACACCTGTGCTGCGCTTTGTAATTTTCGAATATGACGGACGTCCATAGACTCATACCGAGCCAGACGCCCGTGATTATGAAGGAGACAAAGAAAAATGCGCTTATAAATTTTGGTATCTTGTTCACCTCGACAGCGTATGCACCAAGACTCGGCCGCATGACATCCGGAAAGTTCTCCGTAGTCAATAACACAGTCATCGCAATTGAAGCGTCGAACACGTTGTCGAAATTCCCCCGGTCATCAACATCAGCCACGTCATACGCACCCTGGTACATCTGAACCCCCAACGTCGAGTACGCTATGACCAAAACTGTCAACAATTTCACGGTTGATTTTAGTTTCAAAAGAGTCTTCAGTGCGCTCGAGACTAATTGCCGCAACGACCTGTGGTGCGCTATTAGTAATAGAGGCCTTAAACACCGGCTTGGTCTTGAGTAAAGCCATATACTCGAACTCTTGTACCCACCGTTAACTTGGTCTTTAATACTCGCCGTGATTAGCGCGGTTAGGACGTCGGTAAAAATGAATAAAGCGCTTCCGAGAAAAACAAATCTCCAGTGTTTCGTTTGCCAGCGTTCGAAGCCTAAGCGGTGCAGATCTAACCCGACTACGGACAGAAATGACCACGCAATGCACAGCTCTGTGACTAGTAGGACTCGTAGCTTGTGTTTTGAAAAGTTTTCAACCAGGTCCATGCGGGTTTTAGGCTCGACGAACACCAAAGACATGTGCGCAAGCAGTAAAACTCGAACCGTGAAGTTGTAAAAGAAGCTTCGCTGCACCCATGCGATGTTTCGCGCGAATTTCGACTCCCTCCGGAAGGTTAAGTGCGTCGACCCGTCTAAAGCATCTCTCACGTACTCCACCGCCAGTCGTAACCGCTGCTCCCTGCGTTCCGCCGATTCGTCTGCTGAGTCGGGTTCATTTCCTGAGTTAAAACCCAAAGGGCTTCCAAGGCCACTCTTCCTGGATCCTGATTCGGTGCGCTCGTGATTAATCGAACGAAACAATTGCGCGTCTCGAAGCAGCGGGATGCCGCTTTGCGTGGTGGGCCTCGCACCAGCAGTGGGGGTGACGTACAGCTCACCAGCACGCACACGCATTTGCTGGCGCAAAGCGCTCCACTCCGCTGGAGTTGGGGAGGGGGGGATACCCAGCGTAGCGCGTCTCATGGTGGTGTTCGGTGGAGTCAGATTCGCAACAGCCCAATTTCGGCGTTCCGCGGTTTGTGAAACCGGAGTAGTCACCTCGTTGTCACCCAAAAGGGGCTCGGAAAGACCACCGGTCACCTGCAGCCCATCGCCATCGCCAAGACGAGAGCGCCGCGCCGAGGGCGGCATGCTTCGCCCTCCGCCGCGCCGAGTAACTCTGCGACGACCCTTCGGAAATTCGTAGGTTTCAATCTCGGGCGGTGCCGAATCGCGACGACGATTTCGGGAAAAGCTTTTTGAGATTGTCAACTCGACTTCACTTGTCGCAGCACCACCGCCCTGACATGTCCCCCGATGGACTCGAACGATAACGCGGAGGAGGCCTGTATAGACCTCGATGATGCTTGCCTCATCGATTTCCTGCAAATGGCCCCGACCGCGGAGTTGGTTGCGAGCCTTCGAGCGAAAGATTCGGACGATAAATTCGGCGCTTCGCCTCAAGCCGCATTGCTCAAATGTTTACGGCACCCCACCGCCGTGTCCTACCCCCCCGGCCGCCCCTATCGCGAGAAATTGCTGACACAATCCGTGCTTGCTGCGGAGCGCGACGGGTGCGAGTTGAACGACGAGTTAGCGGAGGCGCACGCAGAGGCGTTGACCGAGAACCCAGACAATCGAACAGAGACGGACAACTGGTGCTACAAAACATTCGTGCTAGATTGTTGTTGTGCGGATGATGATAATGAGACGAGAGATGGTGTCGCCAGCGATGAAAGGCACAGGTCACATACATCAACAACAGCATCAGTAAGCAATGCACTCCCAATAACCATCAAGACGCACCCCAACTTGTTCGAGGGCGGCACCGGGTGTCATGAGTGGGCCGCAGGGTTTACGTTAGCCGAGCTGATTGTGAGTTTCCCGAAAGTGTTCGAGAGTAAAATTGTCGCAGAGATTGGACCCGGGGTTGGCGTCAGCGCAGTTTGCTTGGCGAAACAAACAAACTGCAAAACGATACATCTGTTGGACCGAGAGTCAGAGACGCTTGGGAATTTGACCAGTAACCTTGGGGTTAACGGGGTGGGAGTGGTTGCGAATATTGGTACTAACGATGGGTTGGTGAACGATGATGATACTTTGAGAACAGTGGCCGGAAAAATTGTTCACCCACCTATCTGCTTGACGCGTCTGGATTGGTTCGACTTCAACGAACAGGTCATGGCTGATTTAAAAGTCGACGTAGTTATAGCCGCGGACGTGTTATACGACCCGCTGGATGTGCCTGGGGTGCTGGATGCGACGAAGGCGCTGCTAGGGGTGAGACGGGAGGTGGATAGCATTGACAAAGGCGCGCGAAATAAATTTCATTTCCTGCAACGAAATGAAAAGTGTGCGATTTTTGTCTCCGCCTTGCGGCAGCCCGCCACGCTGGCGTTGTTCGAAAAAGTCGCTACGGAACGGGGGTTCGAACCCATAGATGTGACTGCTGTATTACCCGTTCACAAATCTGTCGGGTTCAGACGACTAGGGTCAGTTCAGAGAACGGAAATCCGCGTGCACGTGTTGCGACCGCCGGTTGAGTGAATTGTGAGAAAAAACCAAAAAAGTGAAAAGTGATTCTGAAAAGCGCTCGTCGAAAGCCACGTCTCATCATTTCTCGACGGCACCCCTCTTCGCTTTCCACCATGTCTGCGCTCGCGGCGACGGCGCGCCCAGCAATCGCGGCGAGGAGGACATGTAAACTTACGTCGAGTGTTCAGCGCAGCGGCCACGTCAGCAACGCGCGTTTCCAAACAGGACATGTACCCAGCTGCGGCATGTCGTTTCGCGAAATTTGCAGAGCCGGGGCTGCTGAAAACCTTGGACCGACCGATGTAGGAGCGGCTGACGAGGAGTCTGTCACTACGACCCAAGCACAGGACGCGTCTTCGACAGTTAGCGTGGACGATATACATGCGCACAGGACGCACGACCACGACGACGACCACGATGACCACTCCCACGACCATGATGACTCGTCCGAATACTCATCGATAACCACGGAGCACGGCAGTGGTTTGTGGCGTGATTTTTCATTAGCCGTCACCGGTTCCTGGGGCGGCGCGTGCGTGGAGTTCGACCCGGACGGGGTTGCGATGGACGTACCCCTGCGATTCGTACACGGCGTGGGACGTGTACCATCCACGAACATGCCGTTCCGGGAGCTTACAATGGACTGGATGACCAAGTGCGATACAATCGCGACTGAAGACGGAATTGCAATGCGCGCGAAACGCGCCATGCCCGAGATCGGCAACGAAGACGCAATCTCATCGTGCGGCGGCGCGGAGTGGGGGGAACACGTGCAGTTCGTGGAGGACAAATGGTATGTCGTGTTGAAAGGGAAAAATGAAGATAAGACGATTCTTCCGAGCGGGGCGTTTTCGGCAGGTGTACGAGTGTTACCAAAGGATCAAGGAAAAGAATCTGTTGTGCAGCACTGCTTGCCCGACCCAAGTGACTCAAATAAAAGAGTGAGAGTGGTGCACAGAGTGCGATGGATTGAAGGAAGTGAAACGTCAGGTGAATCAGACTCATCCAATGCAACTTGGCAAACAACGCGTATCGAGATGTGGATGGAGCAGCGCGGGTTGAGTGGTCCAGAATGCGTGGCTCCGTTTTCAACTGACGAAAGGCTAAACGTGAACGACTTGATAAGCGGCGCGAAAAAGTTTACTTACCTCCCGAAGCAAAGCGCCGTTTACCTCCTGATGTGGGACGACGACGATTACGAAACCGACGCGGCGACTAGTGACACTAAAACGTTCTTCACCATGCTGGAGGATGCGGGGGAGGCGGAGGACTTACAGTACTGGGAGGGTGAGGAAGGCGAGGAAGGAGACGCTTCTACAAACACAGACTCTTCCATCGTTTCCGTCCCCGGCCTGGTTCGTCTGCCTGGAAACGCGTGGGTCTTCTGCGGCGTCGCGGGCGCCAACGACGTTGGCGTCGGCGCGGGCGGTGAGGAGGGACAACTCGTGCTTGAGTGTGGGTGGTTCCCGAACGGGGGGTCGAGAAGAACCGTATCGGCAAGGGCGTACGACTTTGAATCGGGGAGGCTCGACAGCGTGAGCTTAACCACGGAGACGCTGTAATTTTTTCAATGAAATCACATTACAAATCAGACACTATTGTTAGAATACCCCTTAACTGGCGCTTTCGCCGCGGAAACGATAAATAAACTAAAAGAGTACACATGACGTATCGTGTTTGGACCGTCCGGATATTTGGAACGGTCGCGCTAAGGAAAAGAAATGAATTGCTTTGAGGGTCTCGTTTTTACCCTTCCAAGTTGACCGCGTGTACGAACGCCGGGGACAGTTTCGCTTGTCGCGCCGATTCCCGCAACGTGTTCCACACCTCCACGTTGGCTTCCCAGAAGCTCGGCTGGTCGTGCGTCAAGCTGTGCTCCTTCAAAAACGGCTTCACGACCTCTTCCCGAAACTTGCGAAGCTTGTGGCGGGGCATGCGGGGAACCTGGGAAAGAAAAGAAGATTGAGGGGTCAGTGGCGGATCGATGACGGGATTGCAAAGAGCGCGGAGCAGAGACGGTAGGTGGATTTGAGTACGACGTAAGGGGCTGGCGAGGGTTTGGAACCAAAAATTCTCACCAAATGATGCTCAGTCTGAAACTGTAACCCCCCGTGGAACCAGTCCATGTACCCTGGGCAGTCAATATCCATCGTGCCGCTGAGTTGCATTTCGACCCACTTGTGGTTCTCCGGCCGGCCGTCAAACACTTTTCGGGAGAAGTGTGAGAGGCAGATCTGGACGTGAATCAAACCACCGACGGCGTGTGATAAAAGAGCAAACGCCACCTTCTCGCCAGTAGTGGGAAGCATCGACACCAACGCGCCGTACCACGCAAAGTAAAGGCACATCACGGCGGATTCCAAAACGCGTCGGCTCGTCTTCATTTCTTTGTTCGTCGCGAGCAGGATTAAGCCTTGCGCGTACAAGTTGAACCTAGCCACCGCCATAATGGGGTAGAACGAGTAGTGTTGCACTGATACCAAAAACCTAGCCGCCTTGTCGAACGCCATGGTTCTTGAGTGATACAGGGAATACACGCTGTCGAAATACTTGGGCGTCACGGCGAGCACGGGCATGTGCTGAATATCGGGATCGCACTCCAAACTGTTGCAAGCGCAGTGGTGCACGTTGTGCGTCGTGGTCCACCAGGTTATGCCGACGCCGTTGCACAAGTTCCCGACAACCAGGCCGATCAGGAAGTCCTTGCCGTGGTCATGCGTGATCGCGCCGTGGCCGGCGTCATGCCCGATGAACATAGTTTGCTGCCAGAAAAACCCGAGCAGGACAGCGCCGAGTAAATGCGTGTATACCCCGTTACCTTCCCCAACTACGCACCAAACGGCACTGCCAAACAGGGTGCTCAACCCAACGAACAGCTTGAAGTAGTGAAAGTAGTCGGTGTGGAAGTCGGACTCGAGGGTTTTGACGAGCTCGCGGAACGCGTCTACGTGCGTTTCGGCATCAACCGATCCCTGCGAACTCGTCTCCGCATCCTCACCGTCAAACTCCTCGATTAAATCACCGACGTAGTAACTTTTAAGCGTCTTCGCGGCCTTTCCGTCGGGGCCGTGGTAGGCTCTGAACGCATCGGTCATGTCCCGCCCGGCGTATTGCCGAAGCGGAATAGAGCCGCCGGGGTGCCGCGCGATCCAATGCGTGATGTCATACACCGCGCCATCCACGGAAACCCACGTGTCCGTAACGGAATCGTGCTTCGCGACTTGCGCCGAGGTGTACCCAGCGGTGTACGGAGCCACTACGCGTGCGGTGGCCTTCACGCTCGATGCGGGGGTGGCCCCTCCCTTCGCGGCTTTGCGGCTCACAATTGGCATTTTTATTTCAAGTCCAGTCTGGCACAAACTGAGTTCGACGACGAACCAAAGGGGTCTGTGGATGGCATAAGGGTGAGGTGCGGGTCAGCAAGTGTACGTTTACGCTTATGTTCGGTTTCCATCGGCTTACGATGCGCAGTGCACATGCACCAGGTGTGCGGCGCGTGTCGAGCGTGTCAATCAAGGCGCGGTCGTCGGGTGGCGCGTGTTCAAGTTCGACACGATTTGCAACCGCATTTGTTTGTCGACGTCACCGCCGTACCCTCGAGTCGGCGTGAGTCTTGAACGTGCGTGGAGGGCCGAGGCGGGGCACGTACCGTGTCCCTTAGTAAAGCCGGGATTCGAGACGGCGACAGCGACGCCTCCGCGCGTGCCGTGGGGGTGGCGCGCGTGTTGAGTGGAACGAAGGTCTCAACCGACAGACAATATTTGGAGCACGCCGGCGGTTCATTCAGCGAGAGCCACAGGTTGACTGTGACTGAAACGCATACGAAAACGATGAAAGCGTGCTGACCAAGAGGTTGATCAAGCCCCTACACGAGTACACTACCCCTGCAGGGCGCGGCGAGTTCGAGGCCGCTTGCTTGTGATCCGATTGTCCTTCGCTCCAAGCTCCGGGAGGCAGACCCGCTCGCGCGGAGATTGTGAGAGCCAGGGTAGAGTGCGATGCGCGCGTCTCGTTGCGCGACAGGGGCGCGCTCGCGCACGGCAGCACTGGCGCTTGCCGCGCTAGTTGTGTGTTGTGTGGTGGGCGTCGTGGTCGGAGATGTTGGTGCCGAGCAGGCACAACTTAATGAGGCGTGCGACGTCGGTGTGCACTCCCGGCTCGCATGCGATGCGGGTGATGTGCACGACACCGCGGGATCATGCGATGCGACACGCAGTTTCGATGTCCCAGGTGACGAGCAAGACACAGACGGTGGACGTGAGGGGCCTACGCCCAAGACCGCATCACCTCCCCAAGGCGATGAAAGCAAACCTCCTAATCTGCACACCGAATTCTTAACAGATCGATACATCGTGCGGTTCAAGGATTACAAAATGATCGGAGCGCACCGAGCTACGATTGAGTCTATGTTAGGTGCGCCCGCCAATGTGCAAGATTTGGACCCGACGCTGTACGTGACGCACATGCAGGACGTTCAGCACCCTCCAAGTGATGATGCTTCCAGCTTTGCGGGCTCGAGTTGGGAATTGGTCGAGCGCAGGAACATAGCCGCCGCATATCCCACCGATTTCGCCGTGATTGTCATTCCAGGAAATGATGCTACTAGTGATGATGATGTCACGAAACGGTCAAGTGTTGGGCCTATATCTGTGATTTCCTTTATAACGTCGAAGTTACAATCGCTTCCGAACGTGCGCGACGTGCGGCTGGAGCAAAAGTTCACTCGGTCATTATCATGGGACGAAAGCGAGGAGGTAAACGACGAGTCAGAGGATTCTTCGCAACAGAAAGGGTCACAACGCGAGGGTTTAGGTGGCTCGCACACAGAAGAAACTGCAGACACGGGTCTGCATTGGTCGGAGGAGGAATTACTTAACCGTAAGGCTCGACGGCGCGCGGAGAAACAAAGTGGGAAGAAGAAAAATACTGAAATCTTTGATGATGCCACTCACGGCGGCGGCGGCGGCCAACTTCCCGGCCGGCTACGAACCAGGCCCACGATCGGCATGGAGCCAGAGGGACATAGTGGCAACTTCGCGGAAGATAATTCTGATAAAAATAAAGAAGAAGGTCGAAAGTTACTCCGTGCGTCAAGAGGCGCCTCGCCTCCAGTAGCGCAAGCCATGGGCGCTTCTTTCCTGTGGGAAAAAGGCTTCTCCGGCAAGGGCATAAAGATGGGTGTGTTCGACACGGGCGTCAAAGCTGACCACCCCCATTTCCGCAAAATAAAGGAGCGAAGCAACTGGACGCACGAAGATACATTGAACGACGGGTTGGGCCATGGGACGTTCGTCGCTGGAGTCGTAGCCTCGCAAGATGGTTCCTGCCCCGGCTTCGCCCCTGACTCCGAGATTCACACCTTCCGCGTGTTCACGAACGACCAGGTGAGCTACACGTCCTGGTTCCTGGATGCGTTCAACTATGCCATCGCCAGCGAGGTGAAAATCATTAACCTAAGTATCGGAGGGCCCGATTATCTGGACTACCCGTTTACTGATAAAATTAACGAAATCGTCGCCAACGGGATTATCATGATTTCCGCGATTGGCAACGACGGTCCGCTGTGGGGGACGTTGAACAACCCGGCGGATCAATTGGATGTCATTGGGGTGGGGGGGATCGATTTTAAGGACACGATTGCGCCGTTCAGTTCCCGAGGGATGAGTACTCATGAGTTGCCTAATGGGTATGGGCGAGTCAAGCCTGATATCGTGGCGTACGGACGCGACGTGATGGGGAGTAAGATTCAGGGCGGGTGTAGATCGCTATCAGGGACATCAGTTGCGTCTCCTGTAGTCGCCGGGGCTGTCACTCTATTAGCGTCAACCGTCCCTGAAAATAAACGATGGGACATTTTAAACCCTGGGTCCATTAAACAAGCGTTAGTGGAAGGTGCGACTAAGTTAACCAATGGAAAACCCACAGATGTCGACTTTTCCATGTACGCGCAAGGCGCCGGTAAACTAAATCTGGTAAACTCGTTTGAGATTTTACGGGATTACGTTCCGCGGGCGAGTTTGGTTCCCGGTGAGATGGATTTTGAGTTCGGGAAGACGTGCCCCTATTCATGGCCGCATTGTACACAGCCTCTTTATTATGCATCGATGCCTTTCATGTTCAACGCCACTGTTGTGAACGGCATGGGTTTAGGGGGGTGGATATCGGAAGTCCCCAGGTTTGTTGCGAGTGAAGTGTTGAGCGATGATGGGTCTGCTGATTTGGGCGAACACTTGGATTTCCGGTTCGACTTTTCCGAAACCCTGTGGCCTTGGTCCGGGTTTCTGGCGATTTATGTACGGGTTAAAGAGGAGGCGAAGTGGTTGAGTGGCACCGCTTCTGGCGTTGTGACGTTTCAAGTCCAATCACCTCCTGGAAGGGGCGAGACTGAGTTACGAACATCAACAGTCACCGTGCCTATAAAATTCTCAGTAATTCCAACCCCCCCCCGACAAAAAAGAATCCTGTGGAGTCAGTACCACAGCGTGCGGTACCCCCCTGGTTATGTTCCACGTGATTCGTTAGACGTCAAGGCTGATATATTGGATTGGCACGGCGACCACCCGCACACCAACTTCCACAAGATGTATGACTATTTAGTGTCGAACGGGTATTACGTTGAAGTGCTTGGTAGTCCCTTAACGTGCTTTGATGCCGATATTTATGGAGCAATTCTACTGGTAGATTCCGAAGAAGAGTACTCCAACGAAGAGATCAAAAAGCTGGAAAACGACGTCAAAACCAAAGGGCTAGGCGTTGCGGTGTTTGCCGAATGGTACAACGTGAAGCAGATGGAATCTATGCGGTTCTTCGATGACAACACGCACTCGTACTGGACCCCCGTCACGGGCGGGGCAAACGTTCCAGCCCTGAACGACTTACTGAAACCCTTTCAAATTCAACTAGGTGACAGAGTGTTGAAAGGAACGGTGATGCTGAAATCCGGCGAGCCCATCGTGTACGCCACCGGGTGCGATATCGCGGTTGCGCCGGTTGGAGCGCACGTGCACACCGCGCAACTCGTGGACCACGCAAAGAACTCGCCGGACGGGGGCAACGTGCCGGTTGCCAAAAACAAAGGAAACTCGGAACACGCCGTCGCGGTGTTTTTGGACGAAAAGGCGGTCGGCGGGTCCGGCCGCGTTTCCGTGTTTGGCGATTCGAACTGCTTGGATTCATCACATTCAAGTAGTGAGTGCTTCGCGTTTTTAGTAAGAACATTAAAGTTCCTCACCGAGAAGGACGACACTACTGGGTTGACCCCTGCTGATGGTTCAAGAAGACAGTCACAGAAATATTCTCCGTACGGCGATTCTTGGATTCCTCCTATCCGCCGAACAGATGTGGATTTTGATTCCTTGTCCACCACACGGGGAGGCAGACCAGGAAACGAGGGTGTAAACATATGTTATGGGCCTAACAATCCGCTGGAGTTTCAGGATGACGATACTCGGTCGAAAAGTGTCTACACACAGTCTACGTGGTCGAAGCAAAAAGCCTCGGAGGTTATACATTCGCGCCCGCACAACTGGCGCGAACGCCTCAGCGATGGCGTCAAGAGCGAACTCAACGCGCTTGGTGATGTGTTCGCGGAACGCAGACGCGAAGTCAGTGGAGTTGATTGGGGTGTTACAGGTTTAGTGGATGTCGATAGCGACGCTGACGAATTAAACGATGACCCGATATTCCGCACGCCCTCGCTTGAGGAGCACAAACAGAACGTGCGGGAAAGGGTGGAGGAGCAGTTTGCGGATCGATTCAACACGCTGTCCAAGAGCGGGTTCAAAGCAAATAAGGGTTTGAAACGGTCACAGAGTGGGTCAGCTGATATGGGATACGGCGATGATACGAGTCAACTCGGTACGTTGACTGCGATTGTCGAGAAGGTTAAGCAGCAGTGGACGTCGTTTGAAACGGTGGTGGTGTTTGTATCGCTGCTCGTGATTTGCGTCTGCAGAGCGCGGTACAAAAAACGAGCGAAGAAAACGTCATCGCGACAAGCCACGCCCGCCAAACGGGGACGGAGGCTAGCGCCGTGAGAGGGGCGTTAGTAAGAGAATAGTACATCTAATATCAATACTCTATACTTCAACACTAGATACCCCTACTCGTCGGTATTCCGCTCGGGACACCGCTCCACCTCCTCGACTATTTGTGAAAAATCAGCTTGACTTGGGTTGAACGCCGACCTCCCCAACCGCGCGTTCGGCCACTCCCGGTCATCCAGTCGTCTGTTTTTGTCAACCGGCGTTTCGTACGGCACAAAGCGATAGAGTGCGTCCGTGTCGACTAACACGTGCCTTTTGCGCATGTGCCACTGCACGAGCCGCTCCGTGCTGTCCACGCCTCGCGGAATGCTAGATGCGATCGAATCGCGTTTGTTCTTGCGAGACGCCTCATCTAAATTACCCATCATCGCTCCAACGACCTCACCGATGTTACCCAGTACGCCTCCGCTTGGATCCTTCACGTCGAATGTGGTGTCTTCAGGACACAGCGCGCTGTATAGATCCACCAGTTCACTCATCCCTTGCGCTGCGCCCATCGCGAACCTGTCGTTCACGCCCCCTCTGCTCTTCACCCACGGGAAGTGCGCTCTGCGTCCGCCCGGTACGAGGCACAACCGGTCAACAGGCACGTCGTCGCCAAACGAACTCGAAGGGTCACTCACGATGATCCAGTCGTGCTTCTTCCCGCTGTACTTTCGTGACGCGTCGGCCACGGCTCGCGCGCGAAGACGCTTCAGAAAACTTCGAATGACGTCGGGTGAGGTATCAAAAGACGTGCGTTCCACGTTGTCCTCCTTATCTGTTTTCTTTGCATCCGACTCGGCAAGCGTGACTCCGACACCTAATGTACCTTCAGACCTAATGCCACCATACCTGGCACGCAAGTTATCAAAACAGCTTTCCGGAAACCCCCTGGACGCCATGTCCACCAGCGTGAACGAAATGTCGTGCTCACGTTCAAGATTCTTCATCGCCGCCTTCCCAGCGCCTGACTCCTTCGTTGTTTTCAAAATCTCTGTACTTGAAAAGAACACGTCCACCGGGTGCCCCCTGGCCCTCAACGGGGCGATGACGTGCTTGGAGAAGGAACAGTGCGTGCGGTTGAACGCGTGCGGGCTTCCCGCTAACAAAAGAGCCACGCGTGCGCTTGGGTCCAATGAATCGCAATGGCCTTTCAAATCCACGGCGAACAACACTCTTCGTGTGATCTTCAACACACCCGCGGATGTGAACAACAGGATAACGAACGCCACCAGCGCCCGAATTCCGATGTTTTTCCGACGCAACGCTGTCGCGGCGACGTGTGCCAAGCTTCCCACCGCCCGTGTTCGCTTGTGCGTTGAATCGGTTTCCTTGGAAGTGTCACTCGTTGTCCGTCCAATCGGAGTGCCTGACAACTCTACCCCAACGTCAACGGCACCGCGCAAACGAGTTTGGGAAACAACGCCCGCGGGGGAAGTGGCCATGACACTCCTAAGCACCCACCGCGCTCCACCCCAACTCGCCGCAGTCGGTTGTGCGTCCAGCCAGACACGTTGGTGATAACCTCTTCTCAATCGGATCTGAAAATTTCGCTCATCCAAAAACAGCGACATGTGTGAGTTTTGTCAACGGTTGGGCTCTTGGTCATTCGCAAGGCGCGCACGGTGGCTGCTTATCACAGTCACGCTTCCGTGACTTCCTTTCGCGATGTCTTCGCGGCCGGCATCGTCGCGCACGGCTGGCTCATCAGCAGCCGCCCCCCCGACCACGCCGTTCGCCCCCGGCTCGGAAAACGCGTGGACCGAGATTTTACAGTTGAACAAACAAGAGGCGAAGGCGAAGGGGGATGTGGGTAGGCCGGATTCGGTGCTCTTCGTTTTAGGGGCGACCGGGAGTGGCAAGACCACGTTATTGAGACGCATACTATACGGCGGAAGTGATTCCAGTACCGGTAATACCGCCAATTCAAGTTCTCAAACGCCCAAACCAGGCGAGGGCATGGAGTACCACTACGCGCGAAAAAGCCGACCGACGGATTCGAACCGAAGAGACATCGCGCACGTGTTTGAGATGTCCGGTTCAAAGACGTTCGCGGATGAAATCACGGAAAAGGAGAACGTGTTTTTCGGGGCTAGGCAGGTCACTACTGCGACTGCGTTGATCTGCATCGATTTATCGAAACCAGCCGAAACGGTACCTACATTAGAGTACTGGCTCTCCAAAATAAAACAAGCGACTGAAAAAACGTTTACGAAGTTAGAATCGCGAGGCAGCCGACTCCCAGAACAGCTTCGCAACCGACACAAGAAACAGTTCAACCGGTATCATAGCAGCAGTGACAAGGATAACGAGCATGCCGACTTGAAGAGCGGCTCAATAACTGTAAAAAACTTCTCGGGCGTGCAAATAGTCATCGCCGCGACGAAACAAGACGCTCACGTTAAATACGACGCGGAGCCGAGAAAAGCGTTAGCGAAAGCATTGCGGTATTTAGCGCACACGAACGGCGCATCCCTGTTCTACATCGGCGGGTTGAAAGGGTTTTCCACTGAACCCAGCATCAACACCGACAACGCAACCGTTCAGCTCAGTAAGATAAGGGCTTTTGTCAATCACACCGTCTTCACAGGCGCGGATAAGCCGTTTCCGAAGAAATTAGAATGTGAATTCGACCATCTTAAAAATGTGTTGGCGGTCAACGGATTTGATTCTTTGGAATCAATCGGACAACCCAAAGGGTCCTCTGGTGAAAAGTTAATAGGTACTTCCAATGAAGACATGAGTCAAATATGGCGCGAACTTTGCTTCAAGATGTTTCCGGCCAATGGGGCAGGTATGGGGCAAGATTTGTCTTGGTTGACGTCGGGTGATGATGCGTCGAAGGAAAACTTTTCTGATCAGACGAAGAAACAGAAAGAATCCAAATACGCCGAGCCCGAAGTCGACGTCGTGGCGGCTTTGAAACGCGAAGAACTCGAGGGGTTCATGAAGCAGCAACTGATATACGTGAAGAAGTGATGTAGGGGTATTTGTCAAAATATGAAATATAGTGAGGTGTGATGTATAAATGCTTTCTTTCACCAATCATACCTCACATGTCGCCGGATTCTTCAAATGTTCTCGACGATTTCACAGCAGCACTTTTTTGAGCCCGCCTTCCCGACGAATAAAACCTGGCCGTCAAACCCTTCGATTGGCACAACGCGCTGCGCCGGCGTCGGTCGCGCGTGTTTCGTGCATATCACACGCGTGGTTCAGTGTTTTTGAAAGTTGAAAGTTGTTCATATAGCAACCAACTCGTGTGCCTAAACTCTACTCAGCATGGCGAGCACGCTTTTGGAGCAAACCCGCGAGTCCCATGAGGAGAGTGAACGGCTGGAGCGGTGCATCGTCCGTGACTTCAAAACCGCCGCGATCAGTCACAAACAGCGTTTGCGACAGGGTCACAGAGTGAACAGGGCGTTGGATACCATGGTGGAAACTACGAAACGGCTACGGGCGAGTTATAAAGACGACGACCACGCGTTGCGCGAGGAAATCGCAGGGTTCGGGGGGATGGGGAAGGGTCCCATTGAATTGAACGATGACGACAAGAATGAAGAGGCGAAATCAGCGAAGAACGCGAAAGCGCGACAGAGCACCGCGTTTTCTTCCTTTTACGACCGCCTAGCCGAAATCCGCACGTACCACGAGCACCAGCCCGGGATGTTCGCCCCGTCGAGTAGCGCGTTCGTGGAGCCGTTTAAGAATGACGTGCCAATTCCGTTTTCGGGCGAAGAATCAAATGGGAGGTATTTGGATTTGCATGATGCTCATTCGATTTATCATAACGCAAGCTTTGGCCGGAAGGATATCGGCTATGTCGCGTTCCTAGCTGAGTTAGGTCAAACACAGCTGTCATCCATCTCAAGATCCAAAAAGTTTTCGGAATCTTACAAGGAATACCTGACGCAGTTACGCGCGTACTTAGCGTCGTTTGTTTCCAAAACCCAACCTTTGTCCTTCGCGAAGATTGATGAGAGTATTTCTTCTTCTGAGAAAGCTTCTGATTCTTCGGATTCTTTCGATAAGAAATGGACTGAAGGAACCGTTGTTGGTTGGGAGGATAGGGGTGTAGGCTCTGGTGACTCGGCAGGCTCGGACGGGTCCATTGGAGCTGTGTTGGATGAGATTCAGATTTGCGGAAGCGTGAGCGACATTACCAAAAGATTCCCTGACCCCGAGGACATCAAGCAAAAACTCAAAACCTTGGGGCTGAAGCAGGGAGGCACGGAACAGCAAAGGGCTGAAAGATTGTTCAGTGTCAAAGGTGTTAAGTCATCAACTTACCCAGAGGGTGTGGATAAAAAGCTGTTGGCCAAGGGGTTTTTGGTCACAAAGACGGATCCTAAAAAAGCAGAAGCAAAAGCCAAAAATATCGCGCAGTTGGAACATGAGATTACCGAGTTTTTATCCCAGCAATTGAAACTAACCCTGGACAACACCAAGGCGATGATTGAAAAGAAACAGACGTTAACTGCGGCTGAGTTGGAGGCCGATGCGCTGGAGGATTCCGATTTCGTGGAATCGGAAGACGAGGACGATGGTAACGATTACATAAACAATCCGCTTAAGTTACCGTTAGGTTTCGACGGCAAACCCATCCCGTACTGGCTCTACAAACTGCACGGCCTGAACGTCCAGTTCACGTGTGAGATTTGTGGAAATTATAGTTACTGGGGCCGAAGAGCCTACGAAAAGCACTTTAAGGAACAACGACACCAGCACGGCATGCGCTGCTTGAAAATTCCAAACACAAAGGCGTTCGCGGAGGTACGTGAGGTTTTTTTTTTGGCAACGCTCAGTGCTCAATCGTTGCTTGACTAATTGCCGCATGCCCAGATATATCCTGTTTTCTTTTCTCGTTATTTTCTCAATATTAACCTCTGGGTATGATGGACACAAGCACTGGGCACGGACGTTACTCAATGACGCACACGCTTTAGGGCCTAGAAAACCCGTAACCTGACCCACGTTGAGTATGAGAGAAGAGAAGAAGAGTTTTTGGTTTTTCTTTTTTTTTGATTCGATTTTCCTAGCATTTCTCATCTGCTCGTTCCTCACGTGCTGACCAAATCCTGTTCGCCTTTAAAATGCAGGTCACCACTATCGCCGAGGCATTAGCCCTACACAAGTCCCTTCAAGGCAAGGGTTCCGGGAAGTGGGACAAAGCAACTGACGAGGAATATGAAGATGCGGACGGGAATGTGTACAACAAAAAGACCTACGAGGATTTGAAACGACAAGGGTTGATTTGATAGGTTTGTTATTGTATATTAGTTCACGCGCTTCGTGGTCGTTCATCTCGATCTCAACTTTCACTTATCAAAACCGAATAGCTTTGAATGGTGAAGGGTTCTTGCTTGATTTCGGGTTCGTCATTGATTTCGGGTTCTTTTTTCTCGGGCTGACCCGCGCCAGCTGACTTACACGCCGCGCATCGGTGTTTGACCTTTCCATTGGGGCACCCAATTGACGCAACGTCGTTTCGTCTCGACTTCCCGTGGGGGCAGGGGGTGCAAGCCATGCAGATTCGAACCAACCTGCAGTGCGGTCAGGGTTTGCCCTCCGAACAGTTGATTTTCTGCTTGCCGTGAGGACAGGGGCTGCACACCAGGCAATTGTCTTTCAGCTTGCCGTGCGGGCAGGGGCTGCACGTCGCGCAACTGCGTTTCCGCTTGCCGTGAGGGCAGGGGATGCAGTCCGCGCAGTGTCGTTTCAACTTGCCGTGGGGGCAGGGGGTGCACATAGCGCACATACCTTTCCGCTTGCCGTGAGGGCATGGGTTGCACTTCGTGCAGTTCTTCTTAAGCCTGCCACGAGAGCAGGGGCTGCACTTCACGCAGTCTCTTTCAGCCTGCCGTTTGGGTAGGGGGTTCACGCCACGCACACGTTTTCCCGCCTGCCGTAAGGACAGGGTTTACAGTCCGCACAGTTCTGTTTCAGCTTACCGTGCGGGCATGGGTTGCAGTTTGCGCAGTCTCTTTTCAACTTGCCGTGAGGACACGGAGTGCGCTCGACGCAGTAGTGCTTTTTCTTCCCGTGCGAGCATCGCTGTCGTGTGTACCCCATCGTTCTTTTTCGATAAATCCGCGCGTCATGATGTGCGCTCGTACCACGGAAGAGCGGAGACGCTCAAGGTTGTTCTTGGAAAAGCCAATATGTCGTTATTTTATTTTGTCATCAAAGAATTTTCGTCGTGTTTTCCAGCCGACTCCGACTCGTGACGAACCAATCAACGCCTTACTCCTGACAGCGCGTCGTGTCCCGTGCTTGAGTGGTGTTTGATCTGCGGGCGGCGGTTGCACTTCTATTTGTGAATAATAATGGGCGCCGGTGACCAGCCCGACGACGTTTACGAAGCGGCCAGCGATTTGGCACCGAAACGAAAAGCGTCCGTCGATGCCGCGTGGGCGGCGTTGCATTCGGGCGGTAAGGGAAAATCGAGCGCACCTGTTTCGAAAGGCAAACACGCGCTTGTTGTCCTTGCGAAGCTGAACCGCACAACGAACGCGGGTGTCAAGAAAGACAATTCAGGAAAACCAATCGGCAAGCCCGTGGATGACAACGAGTGGCGAATGCTTCTCGGTGGATCGAATGGAGGTAAAACGAAAACGAAACAACAAATGGAAGATTCGTTAGTAGCGGCTCGAAGCGCGTTGGAAAAGGCAACGGGAGTCGTGCGCGTTTCCCAAAAAGAGCGCACCGACGGCGTGGTGAGAGTAACCGAAACCCGGAACTTCGCGGGGAAGCAGATGGAGGTGACGAAGACGTACGAGACGGGATCACGGGAGGCGAAACAGGCGGCGAAAAGAGATGCCGCTGAAAAGCAAGGCGGCTTAGACGCTGTTCTCTTACAGATGGAAAAACAAAAAAAACTCAACGTTCTCGACAAGTCAAAGATGGACTGGAAGGAGGTGAAACAGGGTGACGCGTCCATGGAAGAGGACCTGGAGAAACACAAAAAGGGGAAGACCTATCTTGAGGAGCAGGACTTCTTGAAACGGGCAGAGCTTCGCGAGTATGAAATCGAACGCGACGCGCGGCTGGCGGGGGACGTGAGGAGCAGGGGGAGACTTTGAGTCGTTTGATGAGCGTGTTTGGTTAAATGTTGTTGAACTCGACGCAGTTTTGTTTCACATTGCCGTGAGGGCACGGGTTAAACTCCACAAAGAACCTCTTGATATTTTTATGAAGACACCAACTATCTTCTATCACCTCATTCGCAAAGCCCCCGAGTGCAACACTCGCGTCATCACCACCGCTGCGTAGCGTTGGAAGGCTCCATCGATTTCGGCATCTTGTCGTTGTTGCTTTCGGGTAGAAAATTTTCGCGAAAATTTCTTCTGACGTTTCGCGACAACCATCGACGTCATACGTAACTGCGTTGTGCACGTCCCGCGTGTCACGTCGCACATGTTCGCGCTGTCGACGACCCAACGCATCCGGGTGTCTTCGCGACCAGCGCGTAGACACACCACGACCAGGAGAGTCATTGCATCAGTCACGAAACCCGATCGCAACACGAAAACAACGAATCTAGTTGATGCTCAACACGTGCCCACTCGTCGTCGTCGGACCGTGGGCCAAACCCTTTCACTCATCCCGAAGTTCGCCCCCCTGCTCCTGATGGCGCACGGCACTTTAACGGAGAACGCGCACGCCGCGGGGTGGTACAACGACGTGACTTCTGGAGGAGGGTTCATAGGGGGCGGCGATTCATTCGGGGCAGGGGGCGAAGGCTTCGGAGCTGATGGAGGCGAAGCTGAGTACGACTACAGGACGAAAGATCTGGCGGTCGATTTAGCGAGCCCGTTGGTGGCGTACAAGGTAGTGAGCTGGGCTTTGAAACAAGAAGTTCCGGTGTGGCTGGATGCGATTACATTATTCTTTGTGCTTGCGGCGGTGTATGTGTGTTTGTTTGATGTTAACGACCTGGATGACGTGCTGGTGTAAATGTAATGATATTCATTGCACGCGTCCCGATCAGCGATTTTTTTATCAATACGTTAGGCACCTCAAGCACCATTACATCTACTCGTTAAATATTACTAGCAGCCTTCACCGCTTCTTCCTCTTCCAGCCGTACCCTGTCCATCTCCCGCAACTCCGCTTTCCTTGCCGCTCTCTCCACCGCGTACGGCTTGAACGCCTCCAACACCTCCTCCACCGCGTCCGATCGCGCCGTCCCTTTTTCATCTCGTTTCCAGATGCGCGACAGGAACAAGTTTTTCGTGAATGCGTCCCACTCGTCGGATTGAAGAGCTGGGCCTAGTGCGGGGTCTAAAATACTCATACGGAATTCCTCGATATATTCACGTACTGTATCGGACGGCGATAAGCGCTCCATACGTCCGCGAAGGGTTTTTTGTTCGGTAGGGTCGGGCGTGGGAGGAGTAGGATTGCTAGATGTCGCGGATTCATTCGGCACACAATCACCATGGTCACCCTTCTCAATATTTGACTTGCTATCGACTCTTCCTGTTTTGTTTTGCGCGAAGGGCACAAACTCGGCTTCGTGCAGGTATAGTGTCATTGGAGGTGCGATTGGGGTAACGATTCTCGCCGGCCTGGCTAACGTAACAGGCACTAACTCCAACGGGTAATGGCCCAATGCTACGGCAACAGCCGTGGCGATCATCTTCCGTATCTGATACAACATAAACGAATCGCCTCGAACAGTGACGCGAATGAACGTTTCGACATCACTCCCAAGTGTCTCCACATCGCCAGCCGTGAACGAAGATATCCTTCTGTTGTGCTTAATGCCCACTAGATCGTTGTCATCCCGTTCCAACAGCCAGTATATGCCGTCTGATTTGGAACCGATGAATTTTTTTTCGGATGAAGTATTTTCGTCTTCATTTGCTTTCTCATCGTCGATCGATTCATCACTAACCTCATCCACTTCAGATTCCAAAAAATCATCATCCTCCCCTTTATCCTTACCTCTTTCTTTACCTCTTCTCTTTTTATCATAACCGTCGTCATTTCTCCGCGAATACACCGCGCGTTTGGTGTAGTTATGGAAGTAGTGCGAGCCTTCGAAACATGAAAGAGCGGCTCGGAATTTTTCGAACGTTTCAGCTTGCGTTTGATCCGAAGTCCAGGGAGTGCCAGGCCAATTCCGTGTTTCTGACCCATCATTACACCCTGAAATCCCTAAACACCGCGCCGGCAGTAAATAGTCATACGTTCGTTTCACGCAGGCGCGCCTGGCTTGGAAGCTTTTCGGCGTGCTGTACGCGGCGAACACCTTCACCGAGTTCGGGAGGTGGTTGTTTATTTTTGAGCACAATATCTGACCTTCCAAGTCCCCTTTGACTGAGTCATTACTTGGATCATTACTGAAGACGTCACCCCCAACGTCCCACACAGCAGGATCCACTTCTAACCGGCACGATACCACCGTGGCGAGACTTGAGACCCCTTTATCCGTGCGGCTCGATCTGCTCCACTTCAGCCGCCCCAACGCGCGGCTTCTGTAGTTACTCAACTTTACGCACCCCGCTTTGAACAGCGCGTCTTCCAACACGTCGTCCACAGTTTGACCCCGCTCAAGCTCGTGGTTCACCGTATTCCCTTTGAAGGATGTGCCGTTGTAGCCTATCAATAAAGCAGTGGCTTTTTTTCGGTACGCGTCGGTGAACGAGTGTGGGTCCCGTAGTACATCCGGGCCTAACACGTGAGATTGATGTGTTCTTTCCATGTTCAGCGCTTCGTTGGCGACCGCGATGTCTTCAAGCTTCACTCCGTCGGGGGCGGTCATACCTCTCGTCTGTGACCGTCTATCACTCCGCGTGCCTTTCGTGTCTTTGCGGTGCTTTCGGATGTGGGGGGGGTCGCTGGACGCGCTCGCGGAGGTGCAAAGCATCCGACTCCATCGTGTCGGCGGCGGCGGAGCCTTGCGAACGCATGGCCAACTGCCCATCCGTGGAACGCCTGCCGCGCCACTAAAACACAGAGCGGTCTCCATGACGGCAGCCGAAAGCGCCGCCGCGCGCACCGCCGGACGCGACGTCGGGACGGAAGCCGTAGGGCGCAGTCGCACAGCGCGGGGGGCAATGATTGACGATAGCTTCAGCTTTAGGTACCTCTTATCGCCTGAGTTGAAAAGTTATCCCTTGATCGCAAAGGTCGGTCACATCTTGCTTTCGATTGTCGATGATTGAAACTGGTTTTGCTAAAGTGCGGAAACCAACAACGTTGGCCAACACATACGCCGCAAGCTTCACTCCCTCGAGCGCGTCGTTCCGACGGCACGTGGGTGGAAGGAACCGAAGATGGAGGCCATTCCCCTGCTTAGGGAAATGCGCGTGGCGGTGGGCGATGCGGAAGCTGGAGAGTTATCGGACACCCCCTTGCAGTCGCAGTTCGCCTCGGTAACACCCAAGAAAGGGTGGTCGAGGTATTCTCAAGCAATCGCGGTCGCCGCGACGATCGCCACGCTGGCTTGTGCTGCGGTCGTGATGAAGAACATCGCTAGTGACATACACCCGACACTCACCACGGCCGCCGTACACTCGTTAGGCGTCGGAGCTGTCACCTCTGGCCCCACCGGCGCGATCCACAGAGGCGAGGTCCCCGTCGTAACGTTGGATGCTGCTGATTTGGGCAAAAAAGACAAAGCCGATCCAGACACCGTCATCACGGTCGGGTTCCTCTCCTCGGGCGATTTCTTCTGGCTCCCCATGGTCAAGTTGCTTGAAGCGGCGTTGCCTGGAGTGACAATCCGGTTAACGGACCCGACGTACAACTGGAGAGCCTTGGGCTTGGAGGAAGCCAAGGGATTGAAAAACGTCGTCGTCACCTCTGGCCCTGTTGAACCAGATCTCGTGTTGGAAGGCCCCGACATTTTCAAAACCGTGTGCTTCTGGGAACAATTACCGTGGGTGCAAACCACGGCTGAACCGACGATGTTCTTCAACACGTGGAATTGGTGTGAAAGAAAAGATAACCCCGCGTTTTTGAGGTTAGACACTGGGTTGGGGCACTATAAGCAACCCACGGTGTATGATGAGAACGTCACGAGCTTCGTTTGGAGCCCGTATGCCATGACTCAGATAGCGTTCAACGAACACATGCTTCAGTCCAGAACGGAAGCGTTTTCAAAAACACCTCAATCAGGACGACCTTTCCTAGCCGGATGGGTGTCGGCTAATTGTCAAGAGCACCGCTCTAAATTCTTCAACGCGTTGGTCAAGGCGGCTGACGGAAATCCCGAAACAAAAGGCACTGTCCACGCCATGGGCGGGTGCGACCACAACCATGACTGGAGTGACTCGGAAGCGAACCCCCCACAACACCTGAAAGGAAACGAGATCTACAAGGATTACCGGTGGGTGTTAGCGCTGGAGAACGTGGCAGAACCGGGGTATTTGACTGAGAAGCTTGTCAACGCGCAGGCGAGTGGAGCAGTGCCCGTGTATTATGGAGATTCAAGAGCCGCCCGAAAAGTGTTCAAAAAAGATAGTTTTGTGGATGCGTTCGAGGAGTGGTCTAAAATAGGAGTTACTCCGCAATCACCGCCTTCCGACGAGGACTGGGATAAGTTAGCGCAACGGATCGTGGAGATTGACCGCGATCCTGAGCTGTATAATAAATACACCGGCCACGAATCAGTGTTACAAGACTACCCAGAGCTAGAGGAATACGGAGTCAGTGAAGATGGAAGTTCTTCCTTTGAGAAAACAGTGCAGTACCCCAACGAGCCGTTTCCGTTGCTCAATAGATTGTTATCGGACCAAACGGATGAGGGGTCAGGCACAACAGGTGAAGCTATGCGGAAGATTCGGGCGATGTTCCCGGAGGTGTTCGAAAAACTCACAGGGGGGGCTGCGAAGGAAGAAAACGTCGCGGAGATTGGTGAAGCGCACAATCAAAATGGATTGCCCGGGGCGCTTGGGAGAATGTTGACACTGTAATTATTATACCGTTTATTACTCGTAATTTATTAAGCCCGTACAACCCACTCTAACATGTCTCGTTCAGCACCAGCGTGATCCACTCCCTTGTTCCGTCGGGGAACAGCACCTGGTGCTCGCCCGCCGAGTCGCTGTACTTTACGATCGACCCGGTCATCCATTTTTTGGATTTAGTTGAGTCGTTGTCAGAGTCAGACTGGCTGTAACCCTCGTCATCCTTATTACCGTCAACACCCTCTTCGTCATCAGAGCTCCCGAGCCCTTGCTCCGAGAACTTTGAGTCCGACTGAATGGGGTTGGGTTGTGAGGGAGGAGCTTGGGGTGGCTGCTCACGTGTCAGGTCAACATTCCTTCCGTCATCTTCACCCTCCACTTCAGCTGTCCCATCACCCATCTTTCCATCACTCGCGCCACCCGACAGTTCATCTCCACCAACACCCTCCAACCGTCGCTCTACCTCAAGAATCTCGCTTTCAGAATACGAATAGTCCCCCCTCCTTACCGTCACCGGCCGCCCAACCACGAACTCCCCCCACGCCCCGCCCATCTGCGACAGGAAGGTTCCAATTGATACGTTTTTACTTCCGCCCTTTTTTTTCCAAAATTCAGACGCTCGCGTTGGGTCGAACCGACACCCCCGCCTCCACCGTCTCTTCTGCTCGACCTGTGATTGAAGGGAAATACTGGTTGATTTCACCGGAAATTCTCTCAATTTATCGATACTTGTATCAGGTTCAGCGACCGCCTTGTCGTCCTTGTCGTCGTCGAACAGAAACGCAAACTCAAAGGCGGTGACTGTTTTATTGATATTAGCGTCGTCCACATACGCAACCGTTTCCTTCCCCCTCCGCGCGTTCGGCATGACCCACCCTATGCCTTTGGATCCACACGTAATGGGAATTCGAACCGGCGGATTTCCTTTCAATGGCGGGATAGCAGTGATTTCGGAAGGTGAACCGTCACATTTGCCATCAGACTGAATACTCACTGTCGTTACTTGCTCTTTGTTAAAGTCCAAACTTTCCTCGACGCCGTCATGGTACAACACGACGTGCGTCATTTTTTTATCGCAGTACCCTTTAACCTCGCCGCCGTACCAAGCCTTGTCTAAGGGCCAGAATATTCGGATTTGAGTTCCAGTAGGCAATACTTGGTGTTTTATCACGGGTTCCACTAACACTTTCGGTTTAACCGGTTTAACTGGCTTGGGCGGTTTAGCCAATTTAACCTTCTTTTCACTAGGCGGTTTCTCGATTTTCGGTTTTTTAGCAGGCTTGTTGATGGGTAACCACGCTTCCTTCGCGCCGCGTTTGTGCGGCTTATAACGCAGCTCGCACTTTTCTTTCTTCAAATCAAGGTCCTCCTCGACGCCGTCTGTTATGTACAGTAAGGTATGAATATCAGTTTCTCGGTCCCAGGCTCTGATGCGGGCTTCGTAGAAGCACTCGTCGTCAGGCCACCAGACACGGATCGTGCTTCCGACTTCACAAGCGGTTCTTCGGGATAAACTGCTACTCGGTTTCTTCCCAGACGCATCTCCAAAAGCCCGCGCCCGGACTCTCCCAAAGAACCCTTTCTTCTGTTGCCGCCCGGTAAGTGGGTTGTAATAACCCAACTTCGTGAGGGTAGTTATAGCCGCGTAGCGCACCGCTTCTTCGGAATCCTTCTCCATCAACTCCTGTAGGGTTACGATGTACTCGCCAACCGTGGCGGCTTCTTTTAAGGTTCCAAACAACTCACACGCGGCTTCTCGAACACCGCCGTCGAAATCTCTAAGAAGATCACACGCAGCCGCGGCGGTCAAAGCCATGGCTTTCTTCTCAGCAGCGCTGGTTCCCTGTTTTGGTGGTAACGCTGCAGGGATAGGGTTCACCGAGTGCGTATTAGTGTCACCGTCTGCGTTAGGGAGTTCCACAGGTTCCTTCGCTGCCTGAGGTACGACACATTCAGTGTTCACATCATTCGGACCCAGAGTTGAATCGATCACACTTGCAACAAAAACGACATCCTCCCTCCACGCCGCGTTCAGCGCCTGCAAAGTCGCCTCTCGCAATGCTGCGTCGTTCGACCGCAAGTTGGGAAACAGCCGCGATAAAATCTGGCGAGCAAATTTACCGTGTTGCTTCAGCGTTTCAGTCGCCGCGACGCGAATCTCGAGGCACGGATCAGTGAGCAACGCGCTTACGACGTCGAGCTCGGTCTTTGGGGAGGAACGGAGGTCAGCTTGTTGGAATGGATTCAAAGATGAGGCGGCTGGATTTTGATGTCCCGGGTTAATTATAAACGGCCCGTCGGATGGACCGATGTCAATCGCGACGGGAGGTTCCACAACTTGTACCGGTTCCTTTGGTTCGAGTTTGGGATTTGTTCTTTTTGGTTTGGGGTCGGCAGTGTCCAGCACAGTAACGCAGTTTGTCATCTTCACGACTGGCACTTTGCGCAGCGCGGACACGAGCGCTTCTCTGATCCATGGAGTTTTTTCGACTTTGGCCGCTTCCGCGAGTTCGGCTCCGTATTCAGATAATAACTCGGGTGACGCGCAGGCTAGAATGCGACTCGCACCTCCGCGTGACAAGATACTTTCAAGAGCATTTGTGCCATTCAAAGAATCACGGTTACACGCAAGATCAAACGCTCCAAACACAAAGTCAAACGTCTCTTTGTCATTTTTTTCGAACGCACCCACGACGTGGCACGCGCATTCAACTGCGGCGGCCCAAGCGACCAGGAACCGCTCGCTTTCGCCTTCGTTCCTCTCCCCAGCCGCGGCCGCCGCATTTTTTAAGTAACCCAAAATATCGCCGAGAATCGATCGCGACACACCAGGCTGCCCGGAAAATTGAGGCAACAGTTGCGTCGGTAAGATACCTTTCGGCGAGTCTCGCGCGAGGTACCCTAACACGTCAAGCGCTCTTGTCGATCGCTCCAAGCCCTCGCGCTCGATCTCGCCGTTGCCCGCAAACATCACTTCCTCATTGATTGCTTTAACGACAGCGTTGAGCATCGACATGTACGCTGACTTCGCGCCCCCGCGCGTCGATTTCTGTTCCGCCGTGAAACAAACTTGGGTTTGGTTATCTGTCAACGCTGAGATTCTTCTCAGCACTTCAAGCGCTGCGGCCATCTCTTCCGGAACAATCGTAAAATTATTCACGGCGATTTTTGTGAGTACCATCACCTGCGCGCGTGTTACTTGCGTCACAGATTGCGTGACTGGAACGTCATCCTCCGGAGCTGACGTCGACGTTTGTTCGCAGCGCTCAATTCCAGATTGCAGCGCGTTTCGAAAAACACCGATCGCGTCCAGGCGAGTCAGGGGCTCGGAGGAACGTGACTGTAAAACGGAACAAGCATCAGCGATGACGTCGCTGGTTTCACTAATAGGCGTTTGGTCGTTGGTATCCGTCTCAATTGCGGGTAGGTCCATCGCGACACACCCGTCGTGCTTGCCACGAACGACGGCTGCCGGTCCACGTCCGGGGTTGTAAAGTGCCTTTCGCGAAATCTAGTGAATCCCGGCACCCTCGCCGTGAGGGGGGGTCTCAGAGTCTACCCCTGTAAACGACCGACCACCTGTGGTTCGAACACTCGCGCCAAACCTACCAACACCTAAAACTTCCTTCGCACCACTCCGACGCCCCGCGCGGCGCCGAATGACTCGACAATGGGCGGGCGACGGAAGGAGCGTCGGGTCGTGTCGCAACAACAGATTCGGCGTCGAAAAGTTGTGGGAAACAACAGAAGAAAGCTTTCTTTCCGTTTTTGCTGCTTGCGGCTCGCGTATATTTTCATCGGTCGACCTCACTCCGGCATTCGCTCCCGCACGGTCGGTGCGAGCGTTTGTAGCGACCATGGGGTGGCTCACTCGTTTCTTAGCGAGCAAGATGGAGGACCCTGGGAAGCGGCAGGCGGACTTCGAGCAACACATGGTAGAGACCACGGCGAAGTGCGAGGAAGTGTACGTGCGGCGAAAGTCGTATCCCTATTGCGTTGATCGGGGCGCGTGACCTACTCTTGGTCTCGATCGTTACCCGTGCACCGTGGTGATCCCTAGTTCACGTAACTCACCCTCGATGCCCCCTCTCCCCACACCCACGCAGCAAAAAGAACTGGAACCAGCCCACGAAGACGCACGGGTACTGGGCCAAGGACAAGATGCAGAGCACGTACAAGTTTTCGCTCGAACCCATGTTAACGAACGCTCCAGGGCGAGCGCAAAACTGGTAGTCCCTCTGATTGGCGAGTTAATAACTCCTGGTGTGTAAAAGAATCCAAGAATGAATTACAGGTCTTCGCTATGTACTCTCTTAACTGTTTCTCACCGCGTTCTGCGCCTTTTCCGTTGCGCGGTGTCGTCAACTGAAAGTGTATCCTCAGCGTTATCACCTTTTCCCCTCATACTCACTCTGTGCACTTCGAAAGACGTCGTCGTCTCTGAGTCCTGTTTGTCCGCACAGCTGCGCGCGACGACTGCGAGAATCGAGTCATTCTCGACAACGGCGGCGACGCGTGTGGTATAATTATTTAGTGACGCACCAACCTCCTCATTTCCGATTTGCCACCTACCAAGCGTATCGCCCGTGCCCACGTCCCATACGTAGGTTTCGCCACGTTCACCGACCACCACCGCGTACCCCCCGGCGGTACCCGCGAGCGCGACCGGCACAAATGTGTTTTTGTCATTTGTCGTATTCTCCCCAAACGAAACAGCGTCGCAGAGCACCAGCCCTCTGTGCGCCTCGCCCCGTTGCGCGGTGTGGTCGAGCACGCCAACCACCACTCGCGGCTTCACTCCGTTCAGGGAGGACACCTGAGTGTACCCCTCCGGTTTTTTCGAAGCCAACGCGACGAGCACAGAAGGGGTAGCGCCGCGTTGAGCATTTTCGAATCGGAAACCATTGCTGTTTTTGTCGCTCTCTTCAGAGTTTTCATTCTTTGCTTCCTCGGAGAACACCCGCATCGAGTGTACGCGCTCCTTGGTGCTGTACGAAACCCCGCGAAGTTCCCAGTTATTTTGTATTCCTGCACACCCGGGGATTTTTTCACATTTCGGAACCGTGTACGTGGCGAAGATGGTTTCGTCGAACACTGCGGTCAAAACATTTCCATCGTCAGAAAAGCGCAAAACAGTCGGCGCGTCGGCGCTCGGGGCAACCCCCCCGTACCGCGCTGTTTTGAGTGTAACACCCACGTGATACTCTCGTGTGCCGTGTAAAACCTCATTTACGTACCACGCGTGCATCGCACCCTTCGCACCAGCGCCCACGAGCCAAATGCCATCACCGGACAGGGCGAGTTTCGTAACCGGAAAATTACACGCCAAATCGCACGCGATGTCAAACGAGTCTTGATTTGTTTGAGTTACTCCCGAGTAATTGCTTTCGTTCAACTTCATCACGCGCACGCCCCCGTCACTGCGAATGCCCCCACTTACATCCCCCATAGAGCTTGCAAAATACGTAACGTTGTCGACGCTGAATACCAACGGCGCTGTGTCGGTGTTCAGTCGCTTCGCTACTTTGCACGATTTGAAATTCTTCACGGAAAAGTTCTCGGTTGCGACGTCTACGAATGAAACTTCAAGAGAAGCATCGTTCGAAGTGACCAGCGCAATTTTTTCGTTCGAAACACCTTCACTGGCAAGAAAGAACACGTCGTGCACCGCCCCCGGTAACTTGGCGCATCTGAAAACGCACGTTTCGGTTTGTTGAGTTATCTTTGAGTTATTTGAATGAGGCGCGGGTAAAGAAGTGACATCAGGTAAAGGCTTCACCGACGCATCCTCCAGCGATTCTTCAGATGTCGGCTGTACCGACAGTCTTTGCGTTTTTTCACCGACTGAGGGCGGTTCCGTGGCGAGTGTTTCCGCATCCCGGACTTCTATTGCCGCGCGCAGCTCGCTGGACGGGTTCAGGGAATACACCCCCTTGAGCTGCGACGACGGAAGCCTTGCGTACGGCTCGGTGGAGTGAGAAGTTCGTTTTTGTTTTTGCGATCGATCCGAATCTGAAGGAGGTACGGGGGTTTGATCCCCTAGATTCGTTTCATCACTGTCATTCGTCGTTTCATCACATATAGTCGTTTGCTTGTTCACTAGCAACCGCCACGACGCGCGTTCGTGTACGGTGCCCCTGTTCGCGTGCACGCCTTGAGACAACTCGTTCGAAATCGTAGCTCGGAACTTGGCCAGCCTGAAAATCGCGGCTCGAAGGATCTGGGGATCGTCGGGAAACGCGGCGAGCGAGGGCACCGGTTTCGTCTCGAACGGGTAAGGGGGGGGGACACACAACGGCCATCGCGTGGCCATCGCTGTGCCGTGAAAGTCCTATGACCAAGAAAGGCACACGTCGTGTGGATGCGCACTGGAAGTAGCTACAAGTGCCAAAGATTACAGGTCATGTGGGCACAATAGTACTTGCGCTATTTTTGCATCAGCGCAATAAAATTTCGAATCTCAAAGTACGTCCGAAGTAACAAAGATATCATTAAAAGTGTAATACTACGCCATTAGATTTGCATCTCTAACTAAACCCCTCTACTTTCTATTCTGCGGCGCCGTCCTTGATTCCCCGTACTTCTTGTACTTCTTCCTGAACGACCGTTTCCGGGAAAAAGCAGACTCGACGGGTTGGCCGTTTTCCTCGCAAAGTCGAATCGCTGCAATGAGTTCTTCGTCTTTCGCGCCCACCAAGTTTGTTACTCTGCCGGCAGCGCCGCACCTCGCCGTTCTGCCAATGCGATGCAAGTACTCTACTGCATTGCCTGCGAACTCTGCCTGCACCACGTGTACCACTTCAGGCACGTCTACTCCTCGAGCCGCCGCATCCGTACACACCAGCACGTTAATCTCGTTGACCGAGAATTTCCTCAACACGACTTGCCGATCTTCGGGACTCACGTCGGCGGAAAACGCCTCCGCCTTAAACCCCTGGCGTTTCAACTCGAACGTCACGTCATCACATGCGGCGCCGCTGTTGACAAAAACCATGGTTTTTGCAGATTTATTGGATTCTGAAGCGTCATCTCCTAGCCCCAAAGCTACGCCAAGCGCGTCGGCTCGCGAATCATCACTAACATTAATCCATTTTTGCACAACCGTCTCCACCGCTCGGTGTAACCGCCGCCCCTCGATCCACTTCGCGTCAGGGAACCCGTATTTGATCATTGCCCCGGGAGTTTTCTTGCCGCTGCACATCACAGTAGCGGCGGCAAACACGTACTGTCTGCGGAACTCTCTTCCGCTGCCGACGCCCACTAAGCCCTTACCACCGAGCGCGGGGCCCTTGCCCTTACTCGCGATTTGCGCCTTCACTTTGTTGACGTCTTCCTTGTGGTCGTCTCTCCAGTCCTTGGAGTAGGACTTATCGGGAGTGCGTCCTTCATCACCTTGCCATTCCAATTCATCGTCCGAAGTCGAACCGTCACCACCTGCGGCCTCTTCCTCAACAGCAACAGTCAACCCTAGTGCGGCGAGTTTCTCTTCCCTGTAAAGCACGTCGAAGATGCCTCGGACCGGTCGCAGGTACCCGCCGCTCAAAAGCTGGTCCGCTTCATCAAACACCACCGTCCTGATGAACGGGACGTGTTTTGAAAACGCGCCCCTGCGCCACGCGCCTTCGGAAAACCGACAAACGTCTTCCACTGCTCTCGCAGGTGTCGCGACGATGATATCCGGAACGTCGCGAATGGGTAACGCTTTGTCGGGCGTCAACGCCGCGACCCTTAACAACTGCTCGCCGTCATCGCCAACCAAGCTCGACGCCACCGCAGCTACTTGGTTCACTAGAATCGCGTTCGGGGCGAGAATCAAAGCCCCTACTCTACCCTTGGTCTTGCTTGAGGTATCTGAGTCCATTGCTCCATCGTCTCCGTGACTATTTGCTCCATGTCCATTGGCTAACAGGTTGGAAAAAATAGGCACCAGGTACGAAAGCGTCTTGCCGGATCCCGTCTCCGCGGCGACCACGACATCGGAACCGGAGTTGATCAACGGCAAGGCCTGACTCTGAATGAACGTTCCGTTTTCAAAGCCTAAACGGTGCAGCGCAGACACCACAAAGGGGTGGATGTCGGACAGCTCGCTGAAGGGTACGGAATCGGTGTCGGTTTCGGAAGCGCCGGCGGCGGTCGTGATTGAGAAACGTTGGTTCCCTTTGGGTTCGAACGTACGGCGATGAAGTGCACCGAACACACGCGTAGCCGCAGGTACGAAAATTAACTGTTGAGGTGCACTTGCTCTTGACGGTAACGTGCTTCGTGACGCACAGAGGCGAGTCAGTAGGCCATGAGACACACGTCGCGTCGCCATGACGCCGCCGCGATTAAGTTTTCCTCTCACCTGCGAGTGGAACGTCACAGGCGCGACACGCGGGTTCGAAACTCCGCTCACGAGCATCAAGGCGGGCACCTTGCGAACGCTTGAGATGCGCTGAGTGAAGCCGAACGAAACGCGAAACCCTAGAGAACCGGTCCAAAGCAGAGTAGTGTGGCACTGCCGCCCGCTTTCGCTTTTTGATAGGCTTTTACTTCTTCCATTCGTGCAGATCCTTTTTCTTGGGCCGCGTGCGATATTTCGGTTGCCACCCCTCATCAGCCCTTACACTCGCATCGCGCATCCGCACGCGTCTTCGCCGGTTCCGCGGGAAGTGCGGCACGGGCGGCGAAGGGCGGACACACACGTGTCGTTTTTGAAGGACAGCGGATACAGAGACACGGTCAGGTCTGGGTGTTGACGGGGAGGTTTCATTTCGGTAAATTCGGTTATCCCACCGTTAAAATCGCCATGCCCAAGCCTTTTCCCCGCCTCGCACCGCGACTACCAAAGGAGACCACAAGCTTGAACGTCAAGGCTAATGAAAGTGGCAACGCCACTAGCAACACAAACATAACCTTCGTCAAGGGCCTGTTATACTCGTTACTGTACCTGGTCTTCAGCACGGCGATTATTCTAAGCAACAAGCACATTATTACTGAAACCAATTTTAGCTGTCCAATTGCTGTATCAAGTCTTGGATCCGTCTTTGGCTGGGCAATCAGTGTCCTATCCATACAATTAAACGTAACACAGCTAAAAACGCACTTAACCTTCAAGCAGTGGTGTTTGTACGTGTTACCTATTGGGGTTTGCACCGCGTTAAGTTTAGCGTTTGCTAACCTGGCGTATTTTTACCTAGCCTTAAGTTTTATTCAAATGGTAAAGGCGTTCGCCCCGGTGGTTACGTTTTTAGTGCTAGTAGCGTTCCGTTTAGACAAGTTCGACATGAACGTGGTGTTGAGTATATTGGTAATTGTGGCGGGGTGCTTTACTGCTAGTTTCGGACAAGTGGAAGCCAGGTCCGCCCAATTAGGTTTACTATGCATGCTAATCTGCGAAGTCGCGGAAGCGTTCCGAAGTGCAGGCATGCAATACTTATTAGCCAGCAAATCTTTCTCTTTATTCGACGGGATGTACTACTTCAGCCCCGCTACTTTACTATTCCTGGTCATCCTAGTTTACATGTTCGAGTGGAACCAGCTACGGGACCCGGACCACATAGCGGCTATATACGAGAATCCACTGGCGTTTCTAAGCGCGAGTTGTCTTGGGTTTTTTGTCAATTTAGCGTCACTAGCGGTGATACAAAACACCGGGTCGTTGACGTTAAAAATTGTGAGTCAGCTGAAGAATGTAGTTGTGATAGTAGCGGCGGTCGTGCTGTATGACGATGTAGTCTCAACTTTGGAATTAGCAGGTTATATTGTGGCTATTTGTGGGTTTGCGATGTACCAGCAAGCGAAGAAAGAGGCGGCGGAGTTTGATGAGCAAACGGAACGAGCCAAAGAGTTGAACCCCCTTTTGAAACGCACGAACGATTTGAAAGGACGTGAGCTGGCGTAGGTAGATTGGGTTAGCGCAAAATCACATTATATATTGTAATATTATCATAGGTTGTGTATCGTTGGTCTCTATGGGGCGCTTCTATACGTACGGCTCAAATCCGCAAAGAATGTATGAATTTGTGTCGCTTCTTTTGGTTGACAGGAATCTCCCATTCATTTCGTTCCGCGGAACTCACGTGCTTCGGCCTCGATGGCCGACGCCGAGACGCCTCCAGGTCCTTCCCCCGCGGATGTGTGGTTCTCGCGCAAGATGGCACTCCACGAGGATGGGCGGGTCGCGAGTTGGAAAGCGCGGCAAGCTGAGGTGGTGCAACGTGAGAAACGAACCGCGATTGCTTATGAAGCCGGACGTCGCATTGATTCCGAGTTGGAGTGGAATCGGGCACGAGTTCGGGAGCTTCGCGCCGCTGTTGACGAGATTCTCGCCCCCCGACGCGCGTCTAGGGACACGAAAGACCCGACCGCTCAACACAAGCACAAACAAACCGGCTCCATGTTCGTGTCGTACGCACCCAACTCCACGTTCCACGAACTCGCGGTAACACGGGCGATTGTGGATGCGGTGAATAGCACTGGCGAATCTGAATCCCGCAATCGATGTTGGCTCGACCTCGACGTGTTGCCGATGCAAGAGCTGAACGACGTACAATCGAGACAGCTGTACAGAGCAGATGCGTTAGGTGAGAGCCGAGTCATACTCGTAATCGGAGGAACCACGTCGTATGAGCAATCACCCTGCTGTCAACTGGAACGACGATTGTTAAGTTTACGATTGGAAGCTCCCGAGTTCGGCGGCGATGGCGACGAATGTTTGGTAATCGGAGTGAACCTCGGGAGCTTCTTCCAGGGTAAATACCCGTACAAGGGTTATGGGGATTCTGGTGATTGGGATGGGCTGTATACGTTAAACACCGGGTTTATCCAGTTCGTGCAGCGGTACGAAGACAGTGTTCAAGTTATTGACCAAAGCGGATGCGATGACATTAAAGTGCCTCCGCTCGTGTTAGGGAGCGCGAGGCGGTTCGACGAACAGTTGGCGGAGACTGTTAAGCAAACAGTGACACAGGCGATTGTGTTTTTACCGCGTGAAAGTACAGTAAGACTAGATACCCATACAAACCCTAATACAGCTCATCAAGATGCCCTCGATGCCCTTGATGCACTCAAAATGACGAGCACGTACAGAGCACAGAAAAACGAAACGTCAACCTCTGCAACTTCCATCACTTGGGCCAACCGCCACGTCGTGGAGTGGGTTCGATCCCTCGGTGGGTGGACCGCGAGCGTTTTACTGTCCTTCCAAAAGGAAAAGACGCACGGCTCGAGTATGAGTGCGTTGAACCACGACGTGTTGCGCGTTCGGTTTGGTGTGTCGGATACAAAGAGACGGACTCTTTTATTGTCCGAGATTGAAAAAACGTTTCCCAAACTGGTTGTGGAAAATAAAATGAGTGCGCGTGAATACCAGGATGAAGAAGCGGAATCGGACCGAGGCGCTGAGGATGCCATACATAAAGAAACTCAAAGCATCTCACTGAGTGACTTGTTTGTTGCGTTAAAAACTACGCTTCACAAGAAGTTAGACCTCGCAGCGAAAGGAGGCTCAGTGACGGTTTCGGAACGCGACGCGTTTGTTTCTCTGTTCCACGCTTTGAACGAAACGTTTTTGAAAAGTAATTCTGTTGATATTGAACCTGGTTCAGTATCAAACCACACCTTTACTGATGCTGAAATTCGACGCGCGTTTCTGTTAGCAGCTTGCGACGCTGAGCGATCGCGATCGGAAACCTTGCCCAGGCGAGTGGAGTGGCGAGGGTTTGAGGAAGCAGCATTAAAAACGCTTACCGACGAACTGTCAATTCACGAAAACAAGAATCGACAAGCGGCGGTGATTGCGCTGGAAGCGGACGGCGCCGCTACCAAAGCCAAAAACACGATATCAAACGCAACGTTAGGCACAAAAATACTCCTACGCGCTGCCTTTGAAACCAAGCTCCGAGGGAGCGGGGTTGCGTTTCATTTAGGTCGAGATGAAAAGCTTCTCGATGACGACAATGAGGTGATGTGTGCTACAGCCGCGATTGACGATTTGGTGTGCGACAAGTTGCTTAGTCCTGAATGCGCTGCTGGGGTTCGGGCGTCCGCGCACACGTTCAACGCACACTCTATGGATAAACAGTGCGAGGTCAAACCCGACGATTTCGTCGCAGAGTGGGTCGACTCCGTGTTCGCGAAACACCAAAAATCGTACATCGACTTTGCCGTGTCCGTCGCGCAGGCTAAAGAAAACGGCATCGAAACGTCGAAACTGCAACTGGAAAGTAAACGAGAAATGTTCGAAACCACTCGAATTCTTACACAGAAGAAACGAACTGACCACCTTCGTACACAATCCCTGGAAGACTCTTATGTGACTATTCAAAATTCAATCTCACCCATCGAAGCGTTTCGACACGCCGCGGCGGTGTGTTGCAAGTTTCTGCCGGATTTGGTTGACGAGGAGGACGGCGTTTGGCCCAAGGTAGCCGCGTACGTCGCGGTTGTTTCCAGGGGAAGTGAAACCAGAACACGGGCGCTTAAAGTCTTCGCGTCTTCGGTTGGTGAAGGGAATGATTCGAAGCCTAAGAGCCTTGGGAGTGAAATTCGAGCGTGGGAAAGTGACCTTTGGCCCGCGGTGGGAATGGAGCAATTATACGGGCCTTTAGTGATGAGGACGAGCGATGAAGGAGATGCGACTGAAGCGACTGACACGACTAACGACAACGACAAAGGCGACGGCGAAAATACTACCGCCCCAGTGGTGGTCGACTCCCCACACAAATTTGCCGTCCCTCTATTCGCGGTGAAGGATCATTGTTTAGACGAATCCGAAACCCCCAGAGGGGTGTTGGTGGTGGAAACAAGTGACAACTCAGATAACTCTGAAAACTCGTTGAGTCATTCGCAGAAAGAGGTTGTGAAAAAGGTCGCCAGCGCGGTGAGTGACGCGCTTTCCAGTTTTACTATCGTCCGAAAAAACGACAGAGAAAACTTAAAAAGTCAAGCGCGCGCGTTGTTCGAGTCCAACACGGAAGCACGAGAGCAGTTGCGACAACAAACACTCGAATTATTAGAAGAGAAAAGAAAAGTGTAAGGAGCATTAAGAGAATGTAAAAAATAATGAACTCCATAGGCTACCATGACTAAATATCCAAGCAAAAATGTTTAGGAATCGTCGTCCTCCACCGCGGATTCAAACCCGTCCACCCCATCGTCTGACTCTATATCCTCGTCTTCAATTTCCGTAAAGGTTTCAATAACGCCTTTTTTATTTGTCGTGGAGACTGATTGCTCATACACCTTCTCATCCTCATTCGCCCTTCCAACTACTTTCAGCCCCCCGCCCCCCCCCCCAACCTCCACGGTGATCAATTTCGGTTCGTGGTAGTTCAAGTCGAAAATGTGGTACCGCTTTTCAATCTGCCAGATTGTCCAAATCAGCGTCATCCCCCCGGCCACGAACATGTACAGCCCGAACATCTGGTTCATGGAAAGGGGGGCGGACAAGCCGTCATCTTTGTTGGACGAAGATGTGCTGAACGTTCCGTCTGAACTATCTCCCCCTGTTGCACCGTCGCACTGGTCTATCCCTTGGTACCGTCGCGTGATCACATCCACGGTGCCGTCGTTTTCAATCTCCATGAGTAAGCCGTCCAACACGACGTGCAAATCAGCTCGGCACCTGCTCACACTCGCAATAAATCCCCCCCCACTCACCTGAACCGGCGCCGTGATACTCACGTCGCAGTTGTTGGCGTGCAGCACCACGGCTTGCGCAGTGGCTATGGGCAGAATGATAGCCTCGGCGCCGAACTCATCAAATAACGAACTTATTTTCGCTGAACTCATCTCGGAAAGTTTCCCCGCCTCCGTGATGCGCAAGTATGGGTGCGTGTTCAGAATCCTTTGTTTCATGGGCTCGCCGTTGAACACCAGAATGCGTCCACCTCCGAAATCACGCACGTCGGTTAGCGATCTGATTTGCTTAATCGAGTTTGAATCGGAATCCTGGCTGACTAATATGGATGCTAGTTTAGCAGTATACATCGCGATGAACAGCACGACGAACGTTCCCCACAAGCTCGTCATCGCGCGTCCCATCCTGGTTTTCGGATCCGAAGGCCCGTGAGGAGGATTGGGGTCCCCCCCATTGAACCGTTCAAACCCCAGCCAGGCTTCGTACACAGTGCCGCTGATGAACCTTTGCGCTTTGGTTTTTCCCAACCTCTTGTCATACGCCCACCCTCTGCGTTCCACCGTGAGCATGAACATGGAGTACAAAACCAGCGTCGCCCAAAACGAAAACCACACGGGGTTGGTGTACGGTTTTGTTAGGAGGTCTAGGTCTAACGGGGAGGTGATTGGTTTCGAGTTTCTTGTCACCAACACTCTGCTTGCGTCCGTGTGGTGGTGCCCCACGATAATCCCCAGCTTCCGCCGCTCCTCCGTGTCCGTCCACCAGTTGCCACTGACGTCGAAGCGTTCGTCCATCGTGTAATTGACAGCGAGTGGAGTGTACTTTTCATTCCAAGTCGGGCTCAAATCCCTGGACACAGCCCACTCCACGTGGAAGTTTCCACGAGCAGCGATTGCGGAGACAACATCTACATCTCTGCCTCTGACACCTCCATTGCTAGCACACTGCCTATTCGGCAAGTGCGGCGCGCATATGAAAATGTCGGGCCACGCGCAATCGGGACAGTTCTCGACCTCGCTCCATTGCGAATGCTCAACCCTGCCGGCGTCGTAGTGCGCCACGAACCGCACGGTTTTCCCCGCGAGCAGGTTACGGACTTTACTCGTAGGGTCGAGGGGGACGAATATCGTGCTCACGTTGTTATAGCCGCCAGTCAACACACTAGGGAGGTCTAAAGCGCAAGGGTCCACGTTGTGGGACTGCGCGACACACACGACCGGGGCGGAAAGCACGAGGAGGAAAAGCACCGTGGGCGATCGTGACGCGCGTCTTGGGTAACGATTAGGGGGACGACGTGCGTCGGCATTTCGGTCCGAGGGTACATGAACCTCAACGACACCCCGACGACACCGTCGACGGGACATCGTTGGACGCAAGGCGCGAGCAAGTGTGAGGGAGTGTAGGGCAGGCGAGATGAACATGTTTCTTCGAAGTGTGTCTGTCTGTGTTCGGTAATAATTATGTGCATTCAAACTTAACAACTCATCAGGCAAAACAGGTATCAACTCGTATCAACCCAAACGTTCGAGTGGCGTTCCTTCTTCACTCAAAGGGCATCACAGCAACGCCGCGGGAAGCGCCACGGCGGCAAGCGTGGAGAGGAAGGACTTGATTTTGAACCCAGCAGAATCTGTGGTGGTGGTGGTTCCAGTCGCGGTGGTGTCTTCGACTTCGCCCGTGACGAGCGCCGAGGCAGCAAGACCGGTGACCCTGATATCGGCGGTTCCGTCGATATCGATGTACGCCATGCACCCCTTGTCTTCGTGTTCCAGGAAGTGGCAGTGAAGCACGGCCTTGCCGGTGTGCTGGTCGACTTGGAAGTAGATTTTCGACGCGGTCACGCCGGACGGGAGGTAGAACACGTCGTGCCAATCCCCGATGGCGTAGTAACCTGTAGAGTCAACCACATCACCTAATTGAAACGAGTTGATGTGGATGTGGAACGGGTGGCCGCCGTTACCGGTCAGGGTCCAGGCCTGAACCTCGCCGGTGTTCATGGTGCCCATCGATTTCGAGTCGTACAGCTCACCTTCGTCGTCAAACGCAACGTAGCACGCCCCTTCCGAGCCTTTGATGCTAAGCGAGTGCTCCACGTGTGTCACACCGTGCAGGGTTGCGTCGTACACGTCTTGCAGGTACACGGGTTTCTTCGCGGTAAACACGGTCAGGTCGCCCGCGGCTGTTGCAGCGCTCGCATTCACAGTGAACGTCATGAGTGTCTCAGCCGTTTGCAACAACTTGCGGCCTTTACCGCCGCCGCCCTTCGTGGCGGCGGCGGCCGTCACCGTGAGCGTAAAGTCACCCGCGCTCGTGCACTTCACCACGAAGTCGAACCTGTTCCCGGGGGAAACGTGCGCGGTGGTGAGGGTGCGCGGCGCGTTATCGACGTAGATGCCATCCTTGGCGATGAGCTGCCACTCACAACCTAAGGAGTTCGTGTCCACGAGGTCGATCGTCGCGGCGTCGGCGAGTGAGGAGTACGCCACTCGCACGCGCGTCCACTGGTTTTGCGTCACCGTGGCGGTGGGCGTGATTTGGCCGTTGACTGTCCAGTACGAGGATTCATCCGTGATCCCGGATTCAGCGGTCCACTCTTCGATGGTGGGGAACGATTTGGCGATTTTCTGCACCTCGAAGGGTTCGAAGTATTGCACCATCAGCGCGAGTTCGCTAAGCGCAGCGAGGTCGTCCGGAATCTCATCATCCGCGTCTTCGATGATGATCATACCAACCAGCCCGTTGCCGACTTGCAGCGCGGTGTTGCCGTGGAAGTGCGCGTGGTACCAGTGCGTCCCTCCCATATGGTCGGAGGCGATGGAGTACTCGTATGCGTTTGTGCCGCCGGGCGCCACGGTAACATACACGTCGTCCTGCGGGTCGTTGGACGAGATGTGCAGCCCGTGCGTGTGTAGATTGGTGGACATCGGGGAGTGTAACGTATTCATCGTGGTGGCCTCAACGGTGGGGTTGGCGGGCATGTCGTTGTCCAGAGTGATCTTCATGGTGTCCCCCGCGGAGGCGTGGAACGTGGGCCCTACTTGTAACGTGTTCGTGGTGGTGGAGATGGTGGAATCCGCGATGTTGTACCCGCGCGTCTTGAAGGAGAACGCAGCAGCGGCGCCACCCGCCATGGTGAATGAAGCGGTGTACTGCTCTACTTTCATCACAGTGGCGGTGGTGTAGTCTGTGACTTCGGTCATCGCAGTGAGCACCGCGGCGTTGCCCGCAGCAGGCGCGAAGGCCAACGCCATCAGGGCGCTTAAACGAGCTCGGCGTCGCGAGGGAGCCATCGCGGCGTGCGGAGGGGAGCGTTGTGTTGATCGCAATGCCAAGAAAAAGCAAAAGCCGTTCAACAAAATTATCTAATTTGACTTCGAAGCTGACGTGGAGGGAAACGTGTACCGGTACAGCATGGGGGGTAAGTTTCACGTTTTGTTGCTGACAATTTTTGGAGGGAGAACATGGAGTGTCTTGGAGGACTTGCACTTTTCAGAAACTGAAACCATAAATTAATCCCTCCCCTCTCCCCACGCTTAAAACTCAAAGCACGGCGCCTCCGCTCCCTCCGGAAACAGCTGTTTCAGGGTAAACACGATGTCTTTTCCATCCCCTAGCCCGCGCTTATCGTCCATCACCGCCTTCGCGCCTTCCTTTTTAAAGTCCGGAACGTCGGAGGACGGGCACGGGGTTATAATGCACGGCATGTTAGCGCCGAGCGCGGCTCTCAATCCAACCATGGAGTCCTCGATGACGACGCACTTCGAGGCATCCAACCCAACGACGTCTCTCGCTAAGTTATAAATCAGCGGGTCGGGTTTTTTCCGCACCACGTCGTCTCCTGCCATTATCACATCCAATTTGCCCAACCTCTCGGGCCCCACCACTGAATTAACCACCTTTTCGAACCCGGCTTTCGTCGCGGCGGAACAGATGCCGACCGCTATTGTTGGGTCATTAATAGCCTCATCCATCAAACGTAACACCCCAGGTCGCGCCGTAGCAGTGGTCGCCACGATCTCCTTGTAGAACTCGGTCTTTTTGTCCTGTAAGGCGTCGACTAGTTGGTTCTGTTCGTCTTCACCGTTGGCGACGGCTCCGTTGAAAAAATCCCCAGAAGTGGGCCAACCGTTTTCGCCGAAGTGGTACTTCATCTTCGGCTTTCCCCCGCCCACGGTGTTGGCGAGAATGTCGTAGTACTCCACGGACCAGACTAAGGGTGTGTCGTTGATTTTTAGGTCGTAGAACTCGAAGGAAGCGTTGTACGCGCGGCGGTGGAGCTCCTCTGTGGGTTAGTGAAAGAGAGTTGATGAATGGATGGTGAGAAAAAACACGTGAGACATTCATTTGTCATTAAGGTTCGTGAGGCATCGGGTTTGTGGTACGCCTACGTAGGTCCGGTACGTGACGGCCGATTCACGTGGTCGATTAGGCATGGGTCCGAGGACGCACCGGTCTCCACAATTACTCTGGAGTGTTATTGAACAGAGGACGTGAATGAGGTGAGGGAAGAAAAGACATTCGATTGTCGGCGACGATGTTATCGGGTAAGGCGTCGGGTGTGTGTTTGTTGCGCGCTTTGGAACAGTGGGGACGGTCGACCGACGTAGTGGAGTAGTCATAGGCTCGAGGCATTGCTAGTTCGATTGAATCAGTCATCCGGAGACGCGTTGGGGACGGTTGGGGATTCCGTACCCGTCGCAGTCGAAGAGGAGCGCAAATCGGGGGTTGACGGTATTTGAGGCGTTGGCGCGGACTGAAGCGCGGGGTACTGATGCGCCGCGTCGCACGCCTCGTGCAGAAACACGAGGCATGACGGCGAGTGAGAATTGAGTCACAGCGGTGGCGGTCATGGTGTGACGTGCGTGTGACGCGCGGTGTGACGCACGGCACCTCACCATCCGACTTTGCCAAAAGGATGAAACCAGCAATCCAAAAACTCTGGCAAAAATGCCAAATCAGCACCGAGACCCTCTCCCCCATGGTCTATAACTCGCCGAATGAAAACGCGATCGCGATTGGCTCAAAAAACACAAACAAAATCACCGAAACTGATTTTTGCCACCGAACGAGAGCTCTCGCGATGGCAGAACCCCGTCATTCTCGCACACGACAAAGCCGCAACTATGGCCGCTATCGCCTCCCTCAACGTCTCCGCCGTCTTCGGCAAGAAGGCGCCCGTCAAGAAGGCGCCTGTCAAGAAGACTGGCGCCAAGAAGGCCCCCGTGCGCAAGTCCTCCGGGGGCAAGCGCCAGGGAAACATCGGCCCGAACCGCACGTTGTGGAACGGATGGGATTCCAACCCCGAGCCTCCTTCGTACCTGGATGGCACCCTCCCGGGTGACGCCGGTTTCGACCCCGCCGGGCTTTCCAAGCCCGTGGAGTACCTCCAGTTCGAGCTTGATTCCCTGAACCAAAGCGCCGCGATCAACCCCATCGGAGGCGTCATCGGCAAGCTGAAGAAGGTGGACAACAAGCCCACCGAAAGGACCATCGTGGTACGTACATGACACGCGTTTTTTTCGCAAGCGGGATCGCATTCGCGATAAATTTCGCCGAGCGTCCCTATGCCGGAAACCATCGCATGGGGGACGACGCGCGCGTGTGATGCCTACGCTTCGTGGACAAATTAATCACACAGTGTTTTTTTCGATGCAATCAACGGACGGTTGGATCGGGCACGGGACTGGACGTCGGGACCGACACCGATCGCGCGATCGCAGCTCGTGTTTTCGTCACACAATTTTTGGCATAGTTCCGCGAATCCGAAACTGTTATTTTTCATACTTTCGTTTTTCCGCATCATCACCCGACTTGATATATCTGACCATGCCCCCCCCCACACAGCCCTTCAACGAGGCCTTCGACATCGTGCGCTTCCGCGAGTGCGAGCTCCAGCACTCCCGCTGGGCGATGCTCGGCCTGGTTGGTGTGATCTTCGCCGAGCAGTCCACCGGCAT
>MDSY01007031.1_pt1 | contig 58674 bp, 32 predicted proteins | sample 811131 | NCBI WGS metagenome assembly MDSY01 (sample SAMN05326643, study PRJNA326480) | marine metagenome | isolation source: seawater | place: Atlantic Ocean: South West | collected 2010 | reverse complement strand
TCGCGCCGTTGCGCGACGCGCCGCCGCCGAGCGCCGTGCCGCGCCGACATCTCGCCCGAGTTCATCGAGCTCTGCCGGTTTACTTTCGTCCGAAAATCGCAAGGGCAACGCACGTTCCGCCGCGGCCTGCGCCTCCACGGCAGCCTCTTCTCGGGACGCGCCGCGCATCAGCGCATGCTGCGCCGCTTCCACGGCTGCCTCCGCCTCCGCCAACTCGTCGGCGACGTCCGTCGCCGCCGCCTTTGCCGCCGAGGCGCCCCTCGTCTCGTGCAGCTGGCGCGCGACAGTTTCCAGCTCCTGGATAATGTGATCCTTGTCGTGAAGACACTGACACAAGTCGCGGAAGTAATCCCGTAACTCTTGGACGAACGCGTAGCGCTCCCCCGCCAAAGACAGACGCTCCTTGTACATCTCCAGCATCGACGCCGACGACGCTAAGGACGCCTCGGCGCGTTTCAGCTCGTCTCCAGCGGCGCGGGACGTCGACCCCGCGCGTGACACACCCAAACGAAGCGAAGTGAGCGCGCGCGCGCCACCTGCGACGATGTCCTCCGCGGTACTCAAAGAGTTCGCGCTGCGGGCGCCCGACGCACCTCTGGAGGCGTTTGTTTTCGGCACCGGCGCGGCGCCTCGCACGCTCATAGCCTTGCGCAGCTGCTGGTCTTCCCATTCCCCGCCGTCCGCTTCGGCGATGACGTCAGCGTCGCCCATCGTGACATCCGTGGATCCCACGCCGCGCGAACCCGCGGCTCGCATCTCTTCGCGTTGCGCCTTCGCGGCGATGATAGCCGCTGCGTCCGGGACGGCGATATCAGCCATCTCCACATCCACCGCAGGAGGAGCGAAATTCGCGGAAGCGCCGCCGACTTCGGATGGCCTAGGCGGCGGCGGAGGGACATAGCACACGGGATCCCGCGAGGGCGGCGGTATAAGTCCAGTGGCTCCACTCGCCTTCAGTGTGCCCCGCAGCTTGATCTCAACCGGCGCGTTGGGGTCCAGGTGCTCCGACGGTCGCGCACCCAAGCTTTTCTGCGCCTCTTGGAGCTCGCGAAGCGCTTGAGATGAATACGCCCCGCCCGCCGACGAGGTGGTGGTTTGGGTATCCCCCACGTCTCCCCGCGCGTCCGGCGCGCGCATTGACTTGTTCTTCGTCTTTGACTTCTTCACCTGGAACACCTCCGCGTCCGTTTCTTCGTCCTCAAAGCTCAGCAGCGCCGCCTTGGCCGCGGGCTTCTTGGACTTCTTCTCCTTGTCGTCGGTGCCGCCTTTCGAGGATTTCGCAACCGCAGGGGCGGACAAGATGCCCGGCTCGTCGTCATCGTCATCGCGAGCCTGGGCCTTCTTGCCACCGCTGCCACCGCGAAGGTTCGCACGTTTCCTGAACATCTCGGACCACGCGCACCGCGTGGTCACCCGCAATGATCTCGTTTGAATTGTTGTGAAATCTAAAATAAATAAAAGCAAGTCTACTCTCCTCATTCTCCTCCGGCGAAGCACGCCGTTCCCGCTAGCACCCACCTCGCGCTTTCCTCGGCGTCGAAGATGGGAAACTGCACCTCCGCGATCGCTATCTCTCTGTCCGCGGTGAGGTACAGTGGGACTGACAGCGGCTTGTCTGCTCCCAAGCCCCCTCTTGGGCCCTCCGCGCCCGGCGCGTTTGGCGGGAGCCAGGCTAAGCGCACTTGTTGCAGGTTTTGAAACGCGGGCGCTTCTGGGGCGGGGTCATCCAGCCTCTGGCCGTCGAACACCGCGCCTTGCACACGTAGCCCTTCCACGACCACGCCGCTTGTGATAGCGTTCAAATCCCAGGACGTCACGAGCACGAGCGTGTCAATCGCGACACCCGCTTCCCTCGCGCTTTGTTGCCGCAGCGCGTTGAGGAATGTCTCGGGGTGGAAAAAGTCATCCAGCTTGGCGGGTCGAGTGAGCAGCGATCCAGATCGCACTCTGTCGCACATCGCGTTCACCGCGAGCATTCTGGTCACGAATGACTTGCAATACGCCGTGGGTTCCTTAGGACCTTCCCACAGCTTGTCCCATGACGAAGGCACTGCGCCTTCCATAAGAAGCTTACCCGCTGCGAACGTCGCGGGCGTCAGGAGCTCGGCGCCGTTGAGCACTTTCGTCAACACCGAGAGCGTCCTGTCCACCGTTTGGACCAGGCTTTGCCCACGTTGGCGCTCAAGCTCCACGAACGCATCCACGGGCGATGTGTGCGTCGCGGTAGAGTTCGTGGAACGCGCATCGCGAAGCGCCGGATTTCCGCTCATCAAGCGGTCCCACGCGCGCAGAAGCGGCGCCAGCGCCGTTGACCACGCTTCGCGGTCAAACCCGAGGCTCGTGCCCGCCGCCGCCGCCATTTGCCGCAGCGACGCGATGACGTGTTCGCTGTCGGATACTTGAACCGTCCTGTCCACGTTCACGGGCAGAGAGAACAGCTTGGGGGAGTTTTGCTCGTCCAGCTGTTGCAACAAAGAGACGTACTCGCCGTGGTTCGCGCTTTGCGGCAAGGAGATGTTCGTGCCCGGAAGCGCGCGCACGCGAACGCCGCCGCCGCCCGTCATCTCCTGCGAGAAGAACTGCTTTAAGTACGTTCTTAAAACGACGATGTCGTAATCGCTGTCCACTCTTCCGCCGTAAATAGCCCGCTCTAACAGACCGTGCAGTTGCGACCACTGCGGGTTTTGTCCACCTCCGCACGCCTGGTCAATGATATCCGCGCCGGAGCGCAGATCCGCAAAGGAAAACTCATAGAATTTCGACCAACCCTGCGGGACGTACGCCCGGCGCTCCTGTACCACGGCGTGGAACCACGCGAGGAGGAACAGCAGTTTTGCTCGTAGCGGCGTGCCGTCTGCGATGTACGCGGGGGGCCACGCTTCGTACGTCCTGCTCACATTGCGTTTCAAACCAGGCGGGGCTTCGTACGTTATTTTCAAACACCCCTCTAGCAGCGATGACGGGAACTTGTCGTGCGGCTCTGACGTGAAAAACAACCGAAACTCGGGGTGCGCATCCAGGACGTAAATCTCCTTCTCCAGCGTCGGCAACCAGGACACGACGAGGTGCAGGTTCTTTAAACACAGCCAATCGCCAGTCTTGGCGCACTCGTGGAGCAAACGCAACGCCTCTTCCGCTTGGCCTTGGCCCATGGCGAGCTGGTGGTACCGCCCGTCGCCTCGCGACGAAGCGTGTTCTTCCAGCTCTTGGGAAGGGTCCGAGCCGGGCGTGACAATGAAAAGCACGGGCGACGAGGCGCTGGCTTCGTCGCACACGCGGTGCATAGACAGCGGCGCGGGCGCGATGGACTTCACGTCGAGCTCGACGCACACGAAAGATGACATCGCAGACGCGAGGCGGTCGGGGCGCATCGCCTGCACCAAGAGGAGCTCTGTGAACGCGCTCACGCCGTGTTCTCCTCCGGATGGCACGCACGTCTCCGCGTTCGGCGACCGCATCCAGTCGCTCCACTTCGCGCCGTCATCCAGATCGTACGACGAGGTGATTGTGGGAAACGCGTCAACTAGATTGCTGTAGCGCTTGGACGCTTCCGGGGGGACCCATCGGGGCACGGCGCCGCCTCTCCGGGCGCCCGCGTCGCCGGCGTCCAGGCCAAAGTAAAAGTTCCACGACTCGGCGTCCGCTTGTTTTTTCGCGAGGTGACGCGCGAAGTGCATGCCGAAGGTGAGACGGTCGTTGTTGAAGATTGACCGGCTGACGTGGCCGAACACCAAGCCAAGCAGTGCGTTGGACAGCATGTCGATCCGTCGGTCTAAATCCTCCGACCGCGCGCTCTCTGTGAGCGCCCTTTTGAACAGCACGATGAACGAGTTTAGGGAAAACTGATACATGTGGTTCAGGGCTTTTAAATCTCGGGTGAGGAAGAACATCTTCGAGCCTCGCGCTGCGATGGGCCGGTACGAGTCGCGTTGCGTGTCCAGGGACTCCTGCAAGGTAGTGGACTCTTCAAGCGACTCTTTCACCGTGGTTCCCTTCGCCTTGGTTTCATCCAAACTCTGAATCAGCGCTTCGTTTTCCAAAATGTTCCCAGTCGACGTCGCGAGCGTTTCTAACAGGGTCTTTTCCAACTGCGCTAGTTGTACCTTCAAATCTTCCTCGACGTGTAGCAGGTGCCTTTTTTGTTTCTCAAGCGCTGGCTGTTCGTGCTGAATCACCAACCCGAGGAGCTGGCCCTCCAGCCCTGACCGGGTGACGGTGAAGTTCACCTCGGCGATGACTGAGGCGGCGCTTGGTGTTATCACCGGGTACGGATTCCGCGTGACTAGGAACATTCTGAAATTTTCGTTATAGTCCACGGTCTTGTCGCCCACTTGTACGACCCACCGAAGCCCCTGTCTTTCCAGGTCTTTCCTGACCACAGGATACAGAATAGGGTCAATCCTATCAACTTCCTCGATGATTAACGTTTTGCCGAACCGCACGGCGAGCTCGAATTTGTTCGCAAAACGCGGGTCGTGCATCGTAACGGTTTCCAGCGACTTCGTTTCGTCGCTCGAGACATGCGTTTTGAGCCACTCCGAGGCTTGCGTTGACGGGTCGATTATCAACGGCGCCTGCACGGCTTGTAAAATCACCACCGCGTTTTCCATGCTAAGCTCATCCCCGGGAAGGCCGTTGGCTTTCCAGGTTAGCATTTCGCTTTCGGATGACATGAACCTGCGTAAGTCGAAGTGCGGAACGCTTAAATATTCAGTCCACTGGCCCAACGTTTGCGTTCTTAAATCTTCCGGCAACGAAGGGAGGTACGCGATGAACCCCGCGGCGAGTAACGAGTTTAACGGTAGCGCTTTCAAATCCCCGTCAAGGGAAAGGACCTGTTCGCTCCATCTGTCCTTCTCGCCGCCCAGCTTGCCTAACAAGCGTTCCGCGGCGTACAGTTGGTCCTCTGCTTTTTTCAAGTTCAGCTTAAGCGCCTCCGCTTCGCTCGTCCGGCGGCCAAACTCGTTCTTCATCTCGATCACATCCGCATCCAAGGCCACGAGCTCCTGTTCGCACTCCTCCACGCGCTTTGTGGACGTGTCCAGCGAGTCCGTGAGCTGCTTAAGAATTTTCTCCAGCGGTGCGATCTTCTCTAAAACCAACGAGTACTTGACGTTCGCTTTGACCCATGCGGCGAGCGGTGCGGCGGCGACGGAGACCCTGAGGATGTTTTTATACTCAAACAGCTCTTCCTTTTCCTTCAGGATCTTCCGTACGGTTTCGCGGCTCTTCGCCGTGACCGTTCGTGCGTCGAAGTTGATGATTTCGTCCTTCACACCTCGTGAGCCTAGGAACTTCTTCTGACCAGCCCAGCTCGTATCGGGGTTGTTCATCAGAAGCAACACCGCTTCCAGCACCACGAGAATACCCTCGGGCGGCGTGCGCAGCGATTTGATTTCGTTGATGTTATCTGATTTGATCGAACCAACCGCGGCGCGCGCGGAGTCGATTAACGGCTGAACATCCTTTAACTCGTCCTCGATCCCCACCTTCTGCACGCTAACATCCGCGGATTCCTTCCCGGTTTTTTCTTTCAACAGCTCAACCTCTTTTTTGCGCTCACTAGCTTCGGACATGCTCACCGTGATTCGCGAAAGCGCTTCGTCCGCGAGCTGCTGCTTCTCCGCTAACAGCGTTTGCTGCTCCGCGGCTTGCCCTGAAAGCTCCGCCACCGCCCCAGCCGCTTCTTCCAGTTTCGTGAGACCAGCGGTGAGATGGTTCTTGGATTCAAGGTGTGCCTTTCTTTTGCTTTCGAAAATTCGGCGGTACTGGTCCACGAACGTGACGTACTGCCGAGGCGTTCCGCCGACCATGCGTTGAATCGCGCACATCTGTTCCACGATGTCCCCTTCGTCGTCATTCTTGCTGGTGTCGAACACCTCCTTGAGCCGCGTTCTTGGCACCGCACGGATACCAACATCACTCCAGCTGTCCATCCAGTGCACGGAGCACCGCGTGAACAACGCTGGGTTACTCTCAGTCCTTATGGCCCACTCGTGGTCGCTCGGGTCCATCGACAGCGCAATGTGCAGCCCCGCTTTGACTCTCATTGTAAAAAACTCAAACGGCGAGAACATCGACCCGGCGGTCATCATCTGTTCCTTTAGCGGGCCGAACATCTGCTCAAGCTCGGGGTTGGTGAACAAACCTGGAACCTCGCCACTGGATAAAAGCGAGTTGACCGTTTCCAAAATCGCAGGCGTCACGAGCTGGTGGTCCTCCAAGTACAGCAGGGTTTCTTTATTTTCCACGCCCACGTCGAACAAAACTTTTTTCAAATCCACCCGGAACGACCGCTCGTCGTACGCCACTGTCATTTTCGGAGAGAAAAACTCCATGTCGTGCGCAAAGGCCACTAGGGAACACGTAGTGCGCCTGCCCACGCCACTTTTTCCCGCTAACAGCAAATGACCCCCAGGCTGACTCAACACGCGGTTGAATCGCGCCACGCGTTCTAAAACTTCGGGGAACAACAAAACGTTCAGCTCTTTGATTTCTCGTTCGTACGCGATGAGCTTGGTTTTGACGTGTTGCTCAAACGCATCAGCGGGCATGGCGGCCATGACGGACTTGTCCCCGTCACTTGAACCAGACCACGTGGTGAACACGTGGTCAGTGTTCGTGGAATCGACCCTCCAGTGCTTCCAGAACACGTTCGCGAGAAGCGCGTCGAATTTTGACACGGCGTCTTTGCCGACCAGCCGGTCCCTGAACGTCCTCTGCGCTTCGTACCTCAGCGCTTCTAACAAATCAACCGATGCCAAGTCGTACCGGTGCACCTGCTGGATCCACTCCGTGACCGTTCGCGGGGTGAACTTGTAATGCCTCTTGTCGTCTGCTGAGAAGCTTCGGGTGACTTCGTCGTACACATCGAGCACGGTTTGCGCCAGCAACAAACGCTGCGGCTGCGACGTGTATTGCGTCCCTTCCGTGAACCCCCGGAACATCTCCGCGTACACGGCTTGCATTTCTTCGCGCGGCGTGTACGGCATGTACGCGATGCCTGCGATGGCGGTGAACCGCGTGGTGATCGGGTGCCGCCCCACAGTCGTGGCCGGGTTCATGCTGCACACCATTTGGACGTTCTTTAAGCCGATGAACTCCTGGGAGTCGTCGTAGAAGCCGCCGTAGGTGAGGAGCTGCTGCAGAAACGCGATGAGCTGAATCGTGTCGTACTTGTCAGGCTTCGGGAGGTTGATGTCCTTCAAGTACAGCACCAAGCGTTCCGCGTCTTTGGGGCGGAGCACTCTGTGCGCCGACCCCGCGGTGCTTTGCGGCTGCCCGCAGCACTGCGCGAGCTTCTGAATGACGTTCGACGCGGTGGTTTGCGCGGAGCACGCCACGCTGGCAACCGCGGTGGACCGCAGACGCGAGAAGCAATCCTCCAGCACCATGGTTTTCCCGCAACCCTCCGGGCCGACCAACACGAAGGGCTCTCCGCTTTCCAACCAAGGCATGACTAACGATTGCGCCTGCGCAACAGCATCCACCATCACCAGCCCACGCCACTTCCCATCGACGATTCCAGAAACAGGCGCGTCGTACCGATCAATCGCGCCGGCGCTTACATAGAGTAAATCTCGTTCGCCGGTGAGCCGGGTGAGGTTTTGTAAAAAATCGTCCCTATCGTGCGGTTCCATGTTGGCCCCGAACCCCCGGGCCAAGGCTCGTGCGAACTGCTCCTGCGTATCCGCTGCGTGTAAGTGACTCAGCGCGTTTTTTATTAAACCAACCTTCGTGGTTTTCGCCGCGGCAGCAACCGTCAACGCAAACTCAAGCGCTTTGAAAAAGTACTCGTCGCACCACCCCCCGAGCTTCGCGCGGTTTGTTTCGGGCTGCGTAGAGAGCCACCCCTTGACGATCAGTTGTGGGTCCACGGCTTCTTCGGATAGGAACAGCATCGCGGTTCTCGATACCGTGGCTGGTGAGGCGAATTTCAAATCGTCGCACTCGAAAATAAAGTTGACGTTAGATCCGAACTGAATGCGTTCGCCGGACGGCAGGGTCAACAGCCGGTTATCGTCCAGCACTGAGTTCAAAGATTCGATCCACTCGGGATCCACATCGCCATCGCAAATAATCCAGCTGTGTTGTTCAAGTGATTCCTTCACGACTTGCCGTGCGGCGTCGGTTAAGACGCCGTCGAACCACTCCCGTGTGTCCATGTCCATATGGCCCAACAATTGCTGGCGGTGAATCGCTTTCGGGTTCATCACGTGCCTCTTCACGGGCCGTCCAAGTTTTTTGTAAGCCCCCTCCAGGATGTGCCACAGCGAGGATTTCCCCGACCCCGACGGACCGACGATGATGATCCCGATTCTTTGTGAACACGCCACGTGTAACTGCAGCACTTTCTCAACCTGCGAAGGAACATCCTGGTAGTGTTTCTCTAAAAGCACCTCTCTGATCGCGGCTTCGAGCTCAGCGTCGCTCACGTCCGTGACCTCCACACCCGGGTACACGTCGTTCAGGAGATCCGCGAACCGAGCGCCGTCGGCAAACGTGAGCTTGGGCAACGTCGTGACCCGCGTGGCGCGAATCACGATTTGCGCCTCCATGGATTGGTCAACAGCACTCCCCTCAGCACGTTCGTCTCGCAACAGCTTGCCCGCGATCCCCAGCACAGTTTTCAACGCCCTCAATCCCCAGTCGTAGTGCTGCTGCGGCGACAGAAGTTGCTTGCTCAGTCCAAACAGGCTCGTGAGTTTCCGACCGAGCTCCCGCGCGTGTTTGAACCCTTCTGACAGTAAAATCACCTCCGCGATGAGCTCAAAGTTGGGCACGGTCATGGCCACTGAGCGGAACAGCTGCTTCAAGTTGTCCGGCAACTTACTTCGCCCGCCGTAGCCCTTGCCCGCGGGGTTCAGGGTGACGAAAATCCCGGCGTCGTGGTTCACAGCGATTTCTCTCGACATGAACGTCATGTTCGGCGCTTTCGCTTTCAGCGCGGCTTGGATGGTTTGAATCTGCGACGACACCGCGCTTAAAACTTCCTCTTCCAACCTATTAAACTCGTCGAAACACCCCCAGGCGCCGCATTTCAGCAGTCCGGTGAATATCCGACCCATGGATTTAAAATCAAACTCCTCGTCGCAGTTGAACACCAGGACCTGTCGGCCAAACGCCTGCCCCAGGGCTTTCACCGATTCCGTCTTACCGGTACCCGCCGGGCCGTACGGGTTGCCGCCATACCCGAGGTGCATGCCTTGCGTTAGGGTGAGGTAGCACTTGTCGGTAAGCGGGGTGTACACCAGTCGCGGGGCGTTGCCTTGGTACTCGTACGAGTACGAAAAAATCCCATTATCCATCGAAACTTTGACTTCGCCCGTTTTTGGAGCGTCGTAGTACCGCAGTTGGCGACGCCACGCCCATTGCGCTGGGTCGCTGCAGTTCTCTCTTTGAAGCTGCTCCACGACGTCGATTAAGTGAATCAGATCTAGCACTAAACTTTGGATCTTGAGCTGCATCACACGCATGCCCTCCACGTCGAAACTAGTGTACTCCGTGAGCTGGTCTTTTAGATCGTTCAACAGACCGGGAAGCGCGCCGCGCGATATGGCGGCTTCGCAGCGCTTGGAGAAGTGTACCTGGTCCGCTAAACTCAGAATTTGCGACGGAAATATTTCGTAGTCCTTCTCCGCAAGGCACTTCACCAGCATACCGCTCAACGTGCGCACCATGCTTTGTGAAAGGTCCGCGAGCCACACCTCGACCGCTTCTGTTACCACAACCGGGTCGCGCAACGGCACAACTTCACCCACGATGCTTTTCATCGCCGTGATTTGTTTGGCGTCTTCGCTGAACACCACGGAGTGTATCCCCGCGAAGAGTTTCTTGAGGTGCGCCTGGATCACTTCTGGGTTCTTGGCTTGCCCTAGGATTTCCAACAAGTCATCATCGCCGATGAAGTAAAACCGGGGTAACATTGACCGTTTTTCTTCTAAATACTCAGCCAGCGCTTTCTGGCACAAATCAAGTTGCGCGGACATCTCGGTGAAGTGTTCCGGGCGCATCCTTTGCTGCGCGAAGGATTTCACCAACGAATCAACCTCGATGGAGGCCATGATGCCTTGGAAGTCTTCATCCACGCGTCTGAACCGGGGTTGCTCTTGAGGCAGCGCCCCTCGCGCGAAGATCGGCTGCAAATACAACCACTTGCGTTGAATCGCGTTCATGTGCGTTAAGCGATCCGCGAGCGTGGACAGCGCCGTTTCCCACACTTCCGTTTCATCCGCAAACGGTGCAAAGAAAGGCGAATCCTTCAACGAGCTCACCAAATTCTGGTTATCCGCCACTTCTGTGAACAAGTCCTTCCACTCTTTTATCAGTGAAACTGTGCCTCCCCGTTTGCCGGACACTTGGTGAGACACCAACGCGAACCGCCTGTCAAGACCCCAGACTTTCAGCTGGTGAAGCGCCTCTCGGAGCGTCACTTCGCCCTGCGCCTGGTGGTGCAGGGTCTTTAAATCGTCCATCTTGTCGATCAACAAGTCTGCTTTATCCAGGAAGTGCTGCAACGTCAGGTTCTCCCGGGTCACCGCTTCAGGGCCTTTCGTGGGGAACTGAAGCAGCGAGAACAATTGAGACCAGTGCGTCGCTTCCCATCCTTCGCCGCGGCAAAACTTCAAACCAGGCATGGCCTTTTTGTACTCTTCGATTGTCTCCAACAGAAGCACCGCGACGCCATCTTTCTCGGTCACTTCTTCATCCGACCGCGCGCGTTCGGTCCATTTCACGAGAAAGTCGTCAAGCTCGTACAGCTTGCCTCGGATGGAGATCCAGTCCCGGGTGGACAGGTTCTTCTGTTCCACCAGGAAATCGCCCAGACGTGCCCACGCCTCTTTTGTTTGCGTAACGTCAGACGCAACTTCGTCCAGCACGGGAAACTCGGGTCGCGACATGGAGAAGTGTTCGCAGTCCTGTCTGATCTTTTCACCCTCCTCCCTGATCTCCGTTAGGACTCGGAAGTCGTCCTCCAGCTTACTAATGATCAACGTCGGGTCGCCTTGCGGCATTTGTCGTGGCTTGAACTCCAGCCACCGGTCACGAAACGACTCTGCTTTGGAGTTGAACTCGTCGATTTTGCGTACGATTTGAACCTTCAGGTTTTCCTTCTGCGCCTCGAGCTGCGTTTCGAGCTGCCCCAGCTTCGTGGATAGGTTCTCCCACTCCGAATCAAGGGAGGAGAAGTCAATCGCGGAAGCGGCTTGCGCTCCTGAGCCGCCTGATTGCCGCAAAATCTTCGCCAGGTCACCGACGCCGACGCGCATTTTCGTAATGCGCCCGCCAAACTCTGTAGAAAGCGCCTTCGCGGCGACCCTCATGTTGCCGATTTCCTCGATGGTCTGCGCGTTTGCGTCTAATAAGTCTTTGCCTTGCGTGATGAACGCATTGATTTCCTCATTCTGACTCAAGACTTTACGAGTTAAACACCCAGACAAGGCACATTGCAAACCCCGGACGTGTTTCTCAACCGCTTGCTTCAACGGCGCGCAGGAAACGACGTAGCACTCTATTTTTAAATCATTCGGAATTTTGTCCGCTTGCTTCGACGATTGCTTCACGAGTGCGAATCCTTGTTCGAATTGATACGTATCCGTATACCTTTCCTCCACAAACTGGTCCAAATCAACTGTACCCAGCATAACCCAGTTTTCATACCGCTTTAATTCGTCAGCGAGCTTCACGAAAAGCGCTTCTGTCTTCTCGTACACGCGAGCGCACCCGCTCGCGCCGTTTTGCGAGTCCACCATTCCTCGGAAGAAACCGGGTTTCTCGCTCGCATCTGAAACACCTTTGAACACCAGCGGCAGGTTCAAAAAGTCTTTCACGAGCTTGTAGTGGTTCGTTCGTATCTCCTCAAGCGGCGGCTCAAACTGAAGCCTCTTGTGTTTGAAAACAAGCGCGACGTTCATCGAGGGTAACATGTCGTTCAAAGTTTCAAGCCCCCTATGGTACTGGTACTCCAGCGCTTTGTACAGCTGGTAGTCCCAGTGCACGCGCCACGCTTGTTGCAGGTCCTTCCTAAACTCTATTTCTAAATTGGCGAAAATCGTCCGGATTTCCTTCACTCCGCGTTTCCACGCTTCTTTTTGCCGAACGAGGTCCATGGAAAATAACTGGCACACTTTCTCCGCGAGCATTCTGTGCCACTTGCGCAACCGACGATTTTTATCCGTCAACGTCCCAGCCACACTTTGAAGCTTACCTATGTACTTCTCAAGCGCGCTTGGGTTGTTCCAGGTGATTACCTGGCCCAAACCGTCCTTGGAGTTCGTTAACACGGACTCGAACCGAACCGCTTCGTCGAGCATCATGGGTTTCTGACAAAAGATCATCTCGCTCGCGATGTTGTTGTAAAAGTTCGCAACCTGACGAAGCACCATGCCGTGCCTGTAGAATTTCCGCGCGGTTTCCGCCTCGGTGGCGATATCCTTGCGCACCGTGAACCCCAGCGCGGTGAGCTGGCGCACTTCCCGGAGCAAACTGACGAGCTCGGAGTTGTAGTGTAGCTTGACGTTTCCCGATTCGGACGCATCTAGGTCCATCAGCTTGGACCCGAGGTCGAGCTTGAAATCCCCAAGACGGTCCACGATGCTCTCCTGCCACTCCACGAACAGCTGTTTCTTGAGCTCTTGGAGTTCTCGGCACAGCTCTTTGCTCTCTAACAGCAACGCTGTGCCTAGTGCGTCCGCGGCGTCGCGCTCGCCTTCGTCCCGCGTCCTCGCGACGAGCGCGCTCGCGGCTTCCCGCGCCGTCGCGACGCGTTCCAGAAACTGTACAGCCCACACCACGCCTTCCACCACCTCTGTGGTGTTTCTGCCCGTCCTGCTTTCGTCACGATTCTCCTGCCCCATCAGCAAAGCGCCGCTTCGTCTGTCACACGCTGTTTTCACGTCACCGAGAAACTGTTCCAGGCCGGCACCCAGCTTGGCGCGTTCGCGTTCCAGCGCCCTGGCAACTGCCGGTCGGCGCAACAGCTCGGAGTACTTCGTGACCTCTCTGAAAACCTGGTGGGGCTGCGCGGCTGCGTCCGCGCCCTGGTCTTCGTGGTTCTGCAACGCCGTCGCGAGCGACGGTAACAATCTAGCGCCGAAGTGTTCCCGTAGCTTCTCTGAAATTCGATCCTCCACCGGCCGCATGCGCCCGTCGTAATCAGCGCACGCCGCGTCCCACAGCGGCACGACGTACATGCTAACTTGCATTGGGTCCAGCCCCGCGAACGGTCCGAACACATCCGACAGGCTCAACGACCGTTGCTCCTCCACCGTGAGCAGCTTGGAAAGCTCCGCCTGTGCTTCTCTCATTTTGAACACTTCGTCCAGACGCTCGCGCGCTTTTTTCGTCGTCGGGTCGGCGAACGGCGCACCGCGCCAGGTATGCGCGCCGTCGATCCAAAGCATGCCGGTGAGTTCGCTGCGCACGGATTCCCACTTCGCCAGGAGTCTGTGTCCGAACCGTAACACATTTTCCACGTGTCCGAAGTGGTCCACCCACACGTTTTTCTTTCGCAAACACATCTGCGCATGCCCGATGAGCGCGGCACCGACGACTTTCATGAAATGCTCTGCCCTGCGTTGCGGGAACATTTCGTGTGGAGTGACCCTCCACGCCTGGTCCAAACAATCGGACACTGAATCCACCAGATCTAAAACGTCTTCGTCCCCCAACTCATCTAACTTTTCGAATCGTTCCTTTAAGGGCTCGAGCGCGCGGTAAACCTCCGCGGCGGCGGCCCTTACGCGTTGCGGCGCCGCGTCTGAAAACGCCACTTCGCTCCACATCTTGATCTCATCCAGAGGCGTCGTGATGCCCACCAGGGGTGCGGTGCCTGGGTCCACCGTGCCTGACGGGGTGGGCATACCTCCGGTCGCCCGTAGGTGGTTTCCCAGGCCCGCTTCGAGCTCGGCGACGAGTCCAACAAGTTTCGCGTCAACGCCGAGACCGCCATCACCCGAGCTCATCATAGGGCCGTACACGCGTGTCAGCTGGTTGTACAGCGCGCTTATCGGGGAGTGCGACATCGAGGACACCGCGACGTTGTGTGGGATATCACTGGCGCTCAGCGAACCCGCTTTGAGCTTCGTGAGCACCACCTGGCACGACGACCCAGTGTCGAAAGATACCACGTTGGATGCCACCAACCTGGTGCCGGAAACGGTCGCTTGAAACACCATCGTGGTTTGGTCATCAAGAAAAGCTCGCATCGTACCTGAAGTGTCAGCCACGAGTTGCATGAAGAGCTCATCCCGGGACCCCGCGGTCGCCACCGCATCAAGTACCGTACTCACCACGAACTCCTTCCGCACATCCTCCGCCATCATATCGCGCGCCAGTCCCTCCACCGGGGCACCACAGCGCCACGACTTCTGCTTACTTTTTGAACTGTCCAAGAGAGGAAAGCGTCAGCTCGAGTTTTGACTTCGACGTCAGTTCGATGACTCACTCTCTTCCACGCGTTTTCTCGGAGCTAACAACGCGTCGCCTCCCACCTTCGCTTGCGCAGCGACGGGACGCCCACATTCGTCGGCGCATTTACCTGTCGACGCGTGCAGGGTTCAATCCTCCCAGATCCCAATCCGCTGCTCTCGTCTTCGGACGCGAGCGAGGCGGGCGAGATGGCTTTCCCCATCGCCGCGGAAGATCTCGAAGAGTGCATCACAGAGAAAGACAAGAGCGTGATTGTAAACGCGGGTGGCATCCTGGGCCTGGCGAAGCAGCTCAAGACAGACACCAAGCACGGGTTGCAGCACGAGCAGCTAACTGATGTCGCCCTGGAGGCTCGGCGCGAGGCTTACGGCCGAAACGATTTTGTTTACCCGCCCCCGAAGAGCTTCCTCCAGCTCTGCACTGCAGCATTCAACGATCTGACTATCCAGATTCTGTGCGTCGCCGCGCTGATCAGCCTCGGCATCGGCGCCGGGGTTGCGAGCCACAGGGAGGAGTACGGGTACCTGGAAGGCATCGCGATCGTCGCGGTGGTGTGCTTTGTGGTGTTTCTGCAAGCCGGGATCGATTACAGCAAGGAGCTCAAGTTCAGACAGCTGAACAGCGTCAAGGATAACTACGCCGTGAAGGTTGTGCGAAACGGTGACGTCATCGCGGTAACGGCGGGCGAGGTTCTTGTGGGTGACCTCGTGGAGCTCGTGGCGGGGGATAAAATCCCCGCGGATGGTATTTTCGTCGAGGGTATAAAATTCAAAGCCAACGAAGCGGCGATGACGGGCGAACCCATCGATATCAGCAAAGACGCCGAGAAACCTTTTTTGCTCTCCGGCACGTCAATCTCGGAAGGTTCCGGACGCATGATCGTCGTCGCGGTTGGCAGCCGTTCGCAGTGGGGTGTGATTTTAAAATCACTGATCGTCGAACCAAGCAGCACGCCGTTGCAAGATCGTTTGGACGTACTGGTGGTCACCGTGGGTAATTTTGGGATCGGCGCCGCGGTGCTTACGTTTCTCGCGTCCATGATCCGCTGGATCGTCAACGGTGCGAACGGCGAGGGCTGGGACGGCTTGAAGATCCTGGAGTTTTTAATAAACTCCGTGACCATCGTCGTCGTGGCGATCCCAGAAGGGCTGCCTCTCGCGATTACCCTCGGCCTGGCGTTCGCCATGCGCAAGATGATGCAAGATCAGAACCTCGTGCGCAAGCTCGAGGCGTGCGAAACTATGGGCAGCGCTACGCAGCTCAACGCCGATAAAACCGGTACGTTGACGCAAAACCGCATGACGGTAACTGACGCGTGGTTCGGCGGGAAAAAGTACGACGTGATGCCGCCGAGCGATGCGTCAGACGCGTTCTCCGCGATTCTCGCCGAGAGCTGCTGCATCAACTCCGACGCAAATCTCGCCAAGGACGTCGAAAAAGGCGTGGTGGACCACATCGGCTCGAAAACGGAGTGCGCGCTTTTGCAACTCGTCGAGGATCTGAGCTCCGCGGGCAAAGGTAACTTGCCCGCCTCAGAGCACTTCGCGTACGTCGCTGGTCGCGAAGCGCACGAAGTGGCGCAGCGGTACCACTTCACGAGCGCACGCAAGCGCATGAGCACGGCGATTGCGTCGCCGAGCGGCGGCGGGACGCGTTTGCACTGCAAAGGCGCGTCCGAGATTGTGGTCAAGATGTGCTCGAAGATGATGAAGACGGACGGGTCGGTTGTTGATTTCAAACCAGCGGACCTGGAGGCGGCGAACGACGCGATCACGGCGATGGCGTCCACCGGGCTGCGCACGCTGTGCGTCGCGTACGTCGATTTGAACACGTCACCGAGCGCGTTGCCCGAAGAGGCTCCGGAAGCCAACCTGACGTTGCTCGGCATCGTCGGCATTAAAGATCCTATTCGCCCGGAAACTGCGGAGGCGGTTCGCTTGCTCCGGCGCGCGGGTGTTGTCGTGCGCATGGTAACCGGCGACAATGTGCTCACCGCGCAGGCCATCGCGAGGGAAGCGGGCATCCTCGTGGACGGCGACGGCGGGTTAGTGTTGGAAGGTCCGACGTTCCGTAAGATGTCACAGAAGGAAAAGGAATCCGTGGCGGTGAAGATCCGAGTGTTGGCCAGGTCGTCACCCGTGGACAAGCTCACGCTGTGTAAACTTCAAAAGGCGCTGGGCGAGGTTGTTTCTGTGACAGGCGACGGCACGAACGACGCGCCGGCGTTGAAGGAAGCGGACGTCGGGTTTGCGCTTGGCATTGCCGGCACGGAGATTGCGAAGGAGGCGTGCGATATCGTCATTCTGGACGATAACATCCAATCGATGGCGAAAGCCGTGTTGTGGGGTCGTAATGTGTTCCAAAGCATTCGCAAGTTTCTTCAATTTCAACTCGTCGTGAACGTCGTGGCGGTGTCGCTTAACTTCATCAGCGCGTGCGCCGGAATCGAAGAGCTCCCGCTGGCGGCGGTCCCGCTGCTGTGGGTGAACATGATCATGGACAGCCTCGGCGCGCTGGCACTGGCGACTGAGCCGCCGTCGCCGAAGCTGATGGACCGCAAACCCTTCGGAAGGTTCGCCCCTCTGGTGAACAAGGAAATGTGGAGGAACATAATAGTCATGTCCACGTACCAGCTCATCGTGTGCTTGGTGTTACTGTTCGCTGGTGAGAATCTGTTGAACCTTACCGACAAAGGCGACCACCACTACGTGGTTTTAAGGCTAAACAGCGTGATTTTCAACTCGTTCGTGATGATGCAGGTTTTTTCGGAAATCAACGCGAGGAAAATGTCCGAGTTGAACGTGTTTGAGAACATCCATAAATCACCCGTGTTCATCAGCATCATCGTCGCAACCGTGGCGACGCAAGTCGCGTTCATCGAGGGCGTCGGTCGGTCCGTAGTAGGCCCCGCGATTGGGTTCATGAACCTTAGTGGCACGGAATGGCTCGTCTCGGTGATCATCGGTTTCTGTGTGTTGCCCGTGGGGCTAGCTGCGAGGCACATGCCCATCGCATGGTTCCCGGGGAAAACGGACGAAGAGGCGGACAAGGAGGCGCAGGAAAACGCGCGCGTCGCGCAAGTCGCGGCGGCGGCCGCCGCCCAGGAAGAGGCGCTCTCGGATGGCGACATCAGCGTTACGATCCTGGAAGCCAGGGCGAGGTGGAAAAAAGCAAAGACTTTCGTAAACGCATACACTGCGCTCACCGCGCCGGTGACGAAGCAGATTGCGATTTCACGAAAGGGATCAAGAGGCGCGAGGCTCCGGGTGGACGACGGCGACGGCGCGACGGATGACTTGGGGCTTGGTATCAGCAGCGGATTAAAACCGAAGACGATGTGAGACGTGACGTTGTTTGCTTTTTCTTTAATAATCCAATCTCCTAATACTCACCAAAATTTTGATGCCCCGTTGACTTGGCGTGCTCCACGGCTTCTTTCTCTCCCTTCAGTCCTGTTTGGCACACCAAGCACTTCAGCGCGAAGTTCGCTGTGTCTGTGAATTGCCGCGCCGCGTGCGCTCGCTCTACCACGGCTCGCGCTTTTTGATCCGCTGCGCCCGCTGCAACGCCAGTCGAGGGGACAATCGTTTGGTCGTCCCCGCGCCCCGCCCCAGGTTTCACCAGCGTCATGGCGTCGTAGTGCAAGCCGTCGTACAGAAGCATCACCCGTTCCGTGCACGCATCGCCTTGGCCATAAATGTCGCACCGTTTTGTTTGTATATCGTAAGCTGCGATTTCGCGCTTGAAGTGTTTGGCCAAAATGGAAAGCTCGACCGCTCCGCCCCAGTGCTGCGCGTTTAGAATCCACGAACAATACTCTGCATTCGGTTTTCCAAGGAAACCTTCGTTGTACGTGAACTCGTCACTTGAAACGACATCGGCGATGACCCTGCGTAAGGAAGGGGCTTCCCGTAACGATTTGAGCATCACGTACCCCACGGCGTTGAACAAACACGAATTATCGCTGTCGATCACCACGCGAACGGCTTCTGTTTGTGATTCCGATGACGTTGCAACTCCAGCACCCCCTGTGTCTTCCAAGGATGCGGCTATGGCTCGCGCAAGCGCCTCGTCCTCGTCAATAGTGGCCATAGGCACGTCGTGCGAGGGAGGTGCGGCAACAGGGGACGCTGAAGCAACCTCTGCGACGGTTATTGACTCGCCGTTCGTCACGCCACAAGATTTGAGTGAGGTGACATCCTCGCCATCGATTTTCTTGGGGGGGAAACCAATCTTCAACTCCTGCGCCTCAGGAGCGACGCCTGTTTTGTCGAACACCACTGATTTGAGGTCGTCCACGGTCGCGTCATCGGGGAGTTCCACGGTGTGTTGCCCGCCGGGCGCCCGGAGCCTGACCCGCATCGCGAGGGACAATGACAGATTCGTCCCGAGAAAAAGTTGACTTCGTGTCGCGAATATTTCATCAGGTGCCGACAAGACACTCTTCGCGCCACAGCGAGGGGCGCAGAGCTACAGCGGCGAACCAGTCGAGTCGGCATGCTTCGCCACACGTCACGCGCGGTCGGGCGTGCGCTCCCGCAGCTCGTGGTCGAAGCAGGTCCTGTGTCCCGGAACATCCGAGGTGTGTCGACTTCTTCGGCGTCATTCACGAAACCCAAGGAGGGCTCGGAAGATGACGCCGGTGCAGCAGCACGTCGCGCAGCGGCGGAGGAGGACGCGGCGAAGACCATTCGAGCTTGGAGCAGCCCTTTGTTTTCGCACGTCGAGGTTGAGGTGGACGACGGCAGAGTGATACCGCGTTGGGCGAACGTGGCGTTCATAGCTGGGGTGGTGCTGGTGTTTGGGTTTGCGGGGAGATTCGCGTTACAAAACGAAAGACGAAAGAATGACAGGAAACAAGCCGCGGCGGATGAGCGAGAAAGCCGCGCGCGCATGGCGATAGATTCGGGAATCCTTCAGGACCACAAGCGGCGGAATTTCGCGGGGGCGGACGACGTGGACCCATTCGAGGGGATGTCGCCTGAGGAGATTGAGAAGCTAGCGACGAGGAGCGGTGGTGAGCCTTAGATTTATCATTCTGAAAAAAACAATTTCTGTCGTCACACCGCGCCGCCATCCTTGAGAATCTGAACAATCGCCGCGTGTCCCCCTTGAGCGACGTTAACAACGGGAGTCATCGATATAGACAGCGGCGTCGCACCGTCATCCGTTGCTATGTTGATATCTGCGCCCGCCTTAATGAGCACCCGCACCACCATCTTGTGGCCGTTTTGAGCGGCGACGTGCAGCGGCATCGCGCCGATAACCTTTCCCTTGTTGACGTCCGCGCCCGCCTCTATCAGCACTCGCACTATCGCCACGTGTCCCTTTTCAGCGGCGCTGTATAGAGGCGTCTCGCCGTCAACCATCGCCTTGTTGATGCCCGCACCTGACTCAATGAGCACTCGCACTATCGCCTCATGGCCGTTCTGAGCGGCGATGAACAGCGGCGTCTCGCCGTCATTCCTTGCCTTGTTGACATCCATGCCCGCCTTGATCAGCGCCAGCACCACATCCGTGTGGCCGACAAAAGTGGCGTTGCGTAGCACATCGTCGTTCCACGGGCAGCCGTTCGCGCGTGCCCACTGCAGCACTTCGAGTTGCCCATACTTTGCCGCGCCCGCGCACGTATCCTCGTTCCATGGGCATCCGTTCGCGTGCAACCACTGGAGCGCCTCGAGGTGTCCACCCTTCGCCGCGTGCGCGCACGTCTTGTAGTCCCATGGACATCCATTCGCGTATATCCACTGCAGAACATCGAGGTGCCCGTCCCTCGCCGCCGCCCGACACGTCCCCCTGTCCCACGGTGTGTTGTTCTCGCGCAACACCTTCAACTCCTCGAGCTGTCCGCTCCTCGCCGCTGCCGTACAAAGGTGTTCTTGACGCGACAGAAGACCTCTCCGTTGCAAGCGCTTCACCGCGCTTAAACATCCGAACTGCACGGTATGCTTTTCAGCAAGCTCCTCAAACTGAAACCCCGTTCCCGCCACCGTGTCGCGCATCTCTTGGCTCACTGCTGGGAGCCGTGCGAGATCTGCGGGATCGTCAAAATACGCAGATCTGAGTATGTGCACGACGACCAGGTGGTTGGGAAGGCCGGGGAAGGCCTGGCCCGCGTTATCCGCGTTAGCATCGCGGATATCGGGTTTTCTCTTTCGCGAGAGAGTTTCAATACCAAGCTTCGCGTTGGAAGACGTCGTGGAGTGTGTAGTGTGCGTGTCGATGTGTCGAGGCTTCCGAGAGACCTGATGCGTTTCAGTCTGCTTGGAGCGTGCTGCGCGCCAGTATTTCAAATAAATCAGATTTGTTGTTTCCTGAACCACGACCACCGAGGCGCAGTCAGACCGAAGCGCACGCCGCGCCGTGAGCCACGACACTTCGTTCCTCGAAGCATCGTTGTTACTCTCCGCGCGCTTCGACCCGAGTCCGACTTGCGTCGCGAGGCAAGGGCGTCTTTCAGTCGCGCGTCGTCGGCGCTTCCCAGAAAAAAGATTGGCCGGGGGCACGACTTGGCACCCCGACGTGAGCCATGCACATCAAGCAAGTCATCGTGGAAGGGTTCAAGACCTACCGCGAACAGACCACGGTTGACTTCCAACCCCATTTGAACTGCATCGGTACGTTTTGGTTCTTTCTCCGCACCGGATACGACCCTGATACGCCCCAGACGTGTCGCCAAAGACACGCGGGAACGCGGTTCGTGGGCACTCCGTTTCAAACGCCCGCGCTCAGATCTGACGAGTTAACCAGACCGCTACACATCCACACGTCGTATCTGACCCCCAAACGCTTCAAATTTCCCCCCAACTCGCAGTCGGCGCGAACGGCTCTGGGAAGTCTAACTTGTTCCACGCCATCCGGTTCGTGCTGAGCGACATCTTCTCCTCCCTGCGAGCCGATGAGAGGCAAAAGCTTCTGCACGAAGGCGCCGGGCACGCGGTAATGAGCGCGTACGCCGAGATCGTGTTCGACAACAGCGACAACCGTTTGCCCGTGGACAGGGAAGAGGTCCGTTTAAGAAGAAACATCGGCCTGAAGAAAGACGAGTACTACCTCGATAAAAAACACATCACAAAGGCTGAGGTGATTAACTTGCTGGAGTCCGCTGGATTTTCGCGCACGAACCCGTACTATTGCGTGAAGCAGGGCGAAATAATGAAGATGGCCACGATGCAGGACGAAGAGCGTCTTGATCTTCTGAAGGAGATTGGAGGGACGAGTGTGTATGAGGACAAGCGTCGTGAGTCCCTGAAGATCATGGAGGACACCAAGTCACGCAGGGACCAGATCCAGGAAACCGTGGACTTCATCGAGTCGCGCCTCGCCGAGCTGGACGAGGAAAAAGACGAGCTGCAGATGTACACCGAGCTCGACCGCACGCGCCGGTCGCTGGAGTACACCGTGCACGAAAAGGACTTGAGCGAGACTCGCACGAAGCTGGACGACGTGGAGGAGCGACGACGGCAGCACGTGGACAAGGCGCGGAACGAGGACGAGCGCGCGCACCAGCTTCACGACGAAATCAAAACCGAAGAGAGGGAGTGCAAGGACAAGGAGCGCTTGACTTCCACGGCAAAGGAGGAACTTTTGAGCGCGGATATCGAGCTCCGCAGAGCAGTGGAGAAGAAAACCGCGTGTGACCTGGATGTCCAGGAGCTCCAAGAGAAGGTTGCGTCTGGCGAAGCGGCGCTGGCGGGCGTCCGGGGTGACCAGAAACATCTGGACCGCGCCGTGGCGGAGACGCAGGCCAAGATTGAGTCCGTGCGGCCGAAAGTGGATTCCGAGTCGCAGCGCGAAGAGCGCGCGAACGCCGAGATGGGTGAAGTGACCCGAAGGCTGCAGGTGTTGCACCAAAGGCAGGGCCGCGGGAGCCAGTTCAAAACCAAGCAGGAACGAGACAAGTGGCTCACGGAACAAGTCGCGGACTGCGAGTCCACTTTGGGACGCAAGAGGGACGAGATTGGTTTGTTGGACAAGGACGTCAAAGCGCTGCAAAAACAAGCGGCGAAGGAAAAAAAAGACGAAGCGCGCATCAAAGGCCAACTCGTTACGGAAATCGCCACGCTTGGTGAATCCGAGGTGGATTACAAGTCCAAGATCGCGCAACGCAACACGGCGCAGGACGAACGCAAGGAGCTTCAACGCACCGACGCTGAGGTTGACGCCGAGTTGAGTTCAAAAACGGAAGAAGTGAAGCGCAGGGATAAGCAGCTCGAGTTCACCATGCCCAGGGAGTTGTTCCGCGGACTCAGCGCAGTGCAGCGAATCGTGAAGGACCACGGCATTAAAGGCGTGCACGGCCCTTTGATCGAGCTCATGGAGTGCGACGAGCGGTTCTTCGCCGCCGTGGAAGCCGCGGCGACGAACCAGCTGTTCCACGTCGTCGTGGACGACGACGCCGTGGCGTCCAAGATCATCGAGTACCTGAACAAAGACAGAGCCGGGCGGGTTACGTTCTTGCCTTTGAACCGTTTGAAAACGCGGAACAGGGAGTACCCGGATTCGCAAGACGTGTTCCCGATGCTGAGCAAGATTCGGCACGACGAAAAGATCCGGCCCGCGCTGGACAAGGTGTTCGGCAACGTGCTTATCTGTCGTAACCTTGACGTCGCGGTGAAGTTCGCGGGGAGCACCAACCTCGACTGCGTGACGATGGACGGCGACTGCGTTTCCAACCGCGGCGCGATTTCCGGCGGGTATCAAGACTCGGGGCGCAGTAGGATGGTCAACATGCGCATGCTTCGCGAGGCGCAGAAAGTGCGTGCAGAGCTGAAGAAGAACCAGGCTGAGGTGAAGGACAAGCTGCAGGCGGCGGAGCAAGCAGTGACTGCTGTGTTGGGGGATATCCAGCGCATGGAGTCCGCGCGGCGCCACCGCCAAGCCGCCATCGAGCGACTCAAATCGGAAGCGAAAGAGTGCGTATACGCGGCGCAAAGAGCGGAGGACTCGCTCGGCGTCAAGGAGAATACCGTCGCAGCGATTCGCGTAACGGTGAGCGACCTCGAAGCTCAGGCGGATGACCTGCGCAAGGAGATGAAAACCGACCTCAACGCCAAGCTCACGAAGGAAGAAACCGCGGAGCTCGCGCGGCTCAATCCGCGACTGGACGAGCTCAAGGAGGAGCGCGTCGCGGCGTCCGCGGCGCGACTTACGGCGGAAGCGGAGCTCGGCGAGCTCACGGCGACCCTCGAGTCTAACTTGGAGCGTAGGCAGCTGCAAATCGAGGCGACTACCAGTGAAGTGGACATGGTTGGCATTCAAGCGGAGCAAGCCAGGGCTGAAGCCAACGCTGCCGCCGCGGCGGCTGAAGAAGCAGAAGCGAGCGCGCGGCACACCGAGCTGGCCGCGAAGGTAGCGCAAGCCACTAGCGACGTGCAGGAGTGCCGAAACACGATTGAGCTCTTGAGGAACGAACAGGATGACATTAAAAGCGCGATGGCGGATGACGAGCGCGAGATGGAGGGTTTGATGGCCAAGCGAACGACGTTGCAAGCCAAACGCGAAGGGTTGCAGCGTAAGATTCGCGAACTCGGATCTCTCCCGTCGGACGCGTTTGAGCGGTACCGCGGCAAGGCGCTTAAAACGCTTCACTCGCTTCTCGGCAAGACCAACGAGCAGCTCGCGCGGCTGGGGCACGTGAACAAAAAAGCGCTGGACCAGTACCAGCAGTTCACGGAGCAACGCGAAGCCATGGAGATTCGCCGCGGAGAGCTGGACAAGGCGCACTCCAAGATCGGCGAGCTCATGGTGCACCTTGATCAGAAAAAAGACGAATCCATCGAGCGCACGTTCAAACAAGTCTCGCTCAACTTCAGGGAGGTGTTCTCCAAGCTCGTCCCCGGAGGCAAAGGCGAGCTCGTGATGCAGCGAAAGAAGCCCGGGCAAGGCGTTGGGTCCGAGAACGCGGACCCCGCTGCGGCGAAGGAAACTGCCGCCGCGCAAGGCTTCGCTGAGAAGTACAGCGGCGTGAAGATCAAAGTATCGTTCGGCGCGGGCGAGACGATGATGATGAAACAGCTGAGCGGCGGCCAGAAAACCGTCGTCGCGGTGGGTTTGATTTTCGCCATCCAGCGGTGCGACCCCATGCCGTTTTATCTGTTCGACGAAATAGACGCCGCGCTTGACCCGCAGTACCGCACCGCGGTCGCTGCGATGGTGCGGTCGCAAGCCGACGGCGGCACGCAGTTCATCACCACCACGTTCAGGCCCGAGCTCGTGAAAGTCGCGGGCTGCATCCAAGGCGTGCAGCACTCGCACAAAGTGAGCAACGTCCGGGAAGTGACGCTGGACGAAGCCCTGAACTTCGTGGGCGATGCGATGATTCCCCAAAGCCAGCAAGGCGGGAAGCGCGAGCGCGTTGATCGACCGGAGGACAGCGAAGAGAGCGAAGAGGAGGAGTGAGGGAGGAGGACAGGAAGACGCACAAGTAGTCAAGACGAACAAATTCAAAACGATACATAAAATACAATCGTCGAGTGTCTTTCACTCTTTTCATACTACTTGTGCGAGGGTACTAGTCGGACGCATTCATTGGCTTCGTACCGCCTCATTTCATTCCGCTCCCATGCGATGTCGTACGCGTCTTCTTGCGAGTGCTTTGGGTTGAAGAAATGTCCGCCGCGAGAGTCGACTTTGTTCCGGGGGTCGTCCTCAAAGCCGAAGAGGGAGACGTTTTCGGAGATGCCCATCGCCAGGAGAAAAAACTTGAACCCCGTGGTGCCCGTGGTCGGCCGGTCGTGCGTGTTCGAGTGCTGCGAAAAAGGTGACTCATTTTCTGAGTCTCCATCTCTTCCATCTTCGTCATCACCTCCCCTTCCCGCCCCAGCATTAGGCCTGAAGTACTTCCAGATTGAAAACGACACGGACGGGCGCAGCACGACGACTTGTTTCCGTTCCCGGCGCGTCAGTTTCAGCCCGTCGTGTTTTTCTGAGCTCAACAACAGTCGGACGTACCTGGTGTACGACCGTGCATTTCCCCACGCCAACGGGGGCATCCACAGCGTCATCGGCGTGTCACGCAGCGCTTGAAGCATGTTCACGTCCTCCATGAAATCGCCGATGACTTGCTCGCTCACGACGTGCAGCGTTGTTTTCCCGCCGACGTCTTTTTCGAAGTTTTGCAACCCAGCGCGCGCGTACTCGTTGAACCGAACCACGGTGGCGTGGGTATCGATTTCCGGGCCTAGCTTGAGACCCAGAAGGGCAGAGGAGTTGCTCACCACGGCCATGTTGTCACTCAGGCCTTCTGGGAGGTCACTTTCACACGGGAGCGCTTTCACAAACCGACGTAAAGTATCGGCGACGTCGGAACAATCGTACGGCGTCGAAGGATTGTCTTGGGTCTCGTCTCCTGATATTTTCGACTCCAGTTTAGGTTTCGGCCGCATGGACTCCCGCAGCTCCTTGCACCTATCCGCCGCGATGGCGACTGCGATTTCACACCGGTCCACGTCGTCAATCGTGTCCCGTAGCATCAGCCGCTTCGCGCCGGAGTACGCCGGCGCGGGTTTCGGGAGTTTCAGCGATTCCGATTCCGTAACGATAACGTTGAACGCGTTCAACCCGTTGGCGTTCGCGTTTAGGCGACACAACGGACACCGTTTATCGGTAGTCAGAATAGAGCCCCCGCACACGTCACGGCACCTCCAGCAGAAACTGTGCATTCCAGAGGAGCAGGACGACGTGTCGCCAAGAATCAAACTCTCACCATCATCGTTATCATTTTCTCTCCGCAAACACAAAGCGCACCAAGGTAAATCCAGGCCGTCGTCGAAAGGGGGCGGGGGGGATCCGCTCAGAGTGGTGAGCCACCGCGGGTCCTTGGCTCGCGCGTTTGCGAGAACCCCCATCTTGACAACGCTCGGACAGAAGGTGCGAGGCGAAGTGTTGAAGCGGCGCCGACATTCCTGAAATTGGGCACTTTAACAATCCTCCCGTTTCGCATAATCGGCATTGTTAATTGCCTCCGCATCCACTGTCCATTCGTTGCCGCCCAGGTCACCAGGGACCCGGAGGAGAGATGTCTCGCTTTCTCAGCAAGGCGCGTACGGGGATAGATTTCTACAGGTCCCCCCTGCACGGCGCCCTGGGGTTCATGCCCGAGTACTCCGAGCACGCCCGGGCGAATCCGATTGAAATTGTGTGCGGCGTGCGGCAGCTTACGGACGAGGAAATCGAGCGCGAAGCGGCGTGGCTGCGAGAAACACGCGACGAGCTGTTTTCCGAGGAACTCGAGGAGCACGCTGTGTTAACGCACCGACAGGCGATTCACGAGAAGTTCGAGCAGGTCCAGGTGATGAAAAGGCGGTTGCGGGAAATCGAGGCTGAATTATCAGCCAAAAAGGAGGCTTCGGAGTGAGATTTGGGCAGGAGGTTTTAGCTCATTTGGGCATGTATTCTACTTAATTATAACTATTTCGCCCCTAGCATGGCCCGCCCTTGTTCCACCATCTGTCCGAGTTCCTCCCTCCACCCCAGCAGCTCCGCGAGTTTGAGAAAACCGTCGTCGCAGTCCCCCAGGAACAACGCGTCGCGTCGGTTGGTTTCGCCAAAGTCAAACCCGAACACGTCTCCGTGGCCCACGAGCGCGGCCATTTTCCGCACTCGCTCGTCCATCTCCCCTACCACTTCCCTGTTCACTAGCAATCGCGGCACATCCTCCCCAGGGTGGTGAATCAGCCCGGCGAACGGGTGGACTTCCAACGACGTACCGGCGACGATGAGAAGGTCGCACTTCGGAAAATCAGTTCGGATCAAATCCTCAAATCGCTGCGGAAGGTTCTCGCCGAAAAACACAATGTCGGGCTTCACCAAAGCGCCGCATTCAACGCACAGCATGGGCTCGCCTTTTTCGACATGATCCTTCACTGCGTCTACGCACGCGCTGTGCCCCTCAAGACACCGCGCGGTATCGAAGTTGCCGTGCGCCGCGCATATCGTATCCGCGGGGAGCCCCGTCGCGCGTTCCAGCGAATCGATGTTTTGCGTGAAGCACCTTTTCAGGAGTTTTTTCTTGTGGAGCAGCTTCACGAAGTGGTGCGTGGCAGTTGGGGGGTAGTTCCCGGGGTACAGCTCCTTCGCTAAAAGGTAAAACGGCAGCGGGTTTTCTCGAAAGAAATCGAGCTCAAAAACAGCGGTGGGGTGCGGCAGGTTGTACTTTTGAAGGTTGTCGTACAACCCGGTGCCCGGTGTGCGGAAGTCGGGGATCCCAGCGCTCACCGAAATCCCGGCGCCGCACATCACGATTATGTTTTTAACCTTTCCGGATTTTATGTGTTCCGCGATGCCGTGTAGGTCGAACGACGACAGCACGGGCTCGGGGGTTACTTGCAGTACGGCGTCTTCTACTGTTGTCTGTTGTCTGTCCGCCTCATTGCCATTCTTCTCCTCGTTCCTTTCCTTTTCCTTTTGCAGAGTCAGCTTGCGAATCAGCGCGGCGAGCCCGGTGAGCTCTTCCTGTGAGGAATCGGAGGAGTCACTGTCGTCGTGCTCCGACGCCGAGGTGTTCGTCACCTCACCCGTAGCGATCTCCGAACGGAAGCTGCTTTCCTCCGTGGACTCTCCCTCCGTAGCCTCTCCCTCCTTTGCCGCTTCGAAAGCGCTCGTGCTCACAACGCCATCCGCCTCCTCCGGGGAACGGGACCGCAGCGCTTCCGAGCTACTCGCGTGCGAAGCCTCGACGTTCTCGGGAGACACGGAAGCGTCCGGCGGAGACTGCATCGCAACGGCAACGCCGCCTGCGAGGCGCGTTGTGGAGGACCCTGGAAGAACACACACTGTAGCAGCGCGTCCGAGGTTTTTCGTCAACTTTGAAAAGATCGTTGGAGATCCCGAATAGCCACTGCCCTCCACTCCGCCACGCGCTTTTACAGCGTGCGCTCGGCTCGGCGTAACCGCGGTACACAATGGGCGAAGAGAAGATGGAGGTCGAGGAGACGACCATCCCCGAGGACAACACGGAAGTGGACGCGAGCATACAGTTGTGTCACAAGATCTTCGCCCTGTCAAACCCCTCGGACGGGACGGACGTCGCCGCGCTGGGCGAAGAGGTGAAGCGAACCGTGCTGGACAACGGTACGGATTTTGACATGCCGTGGAAACACTTTGATCACCCTAAACCCTAAACGTCTCACCTTTCCAAGACGTCCATGGACCCACAGTAACACGGGTGGCCATGTCCTACGAGATCCAAACGTCATCTCATCTGCCAGATCTGAGCACCCTTTTCAGATTGTTTTTGTCAGAATCTGACCGCCGACCTTCCCCCTTCCCCTCAGGCATGGCCACCCTCTACCCCTCGTACTGCGAGCGCTTCGGGTGGATGCAAGAAGACACGACTTTAGAAGCTATGAAGGCCAAGAACGCGGCTAAAATCGCAGAGCTTGATGCGAAGGTCGCGGACGCAGTGGAGAATCTCGGCGATGTGGAAGTTCGCGAAGCGCTGCTCGAAAAGGCTGATTTCTTCGCCAGCGTCGGCGATCGCGACGCCGCGCTCGCCGCGTACGACGCGTGCGAACAGAAGACCGTCGCGATCGGCCAAAAGATGGAGATGGTGTTTTCCGTGATGCGGCTTCATATTTTTCACGACGACTGGGTTGCGGTGAAGGTTCAGATTCAAAAGTTGAAGGACTTTCTGGAAGCGCCGGGCGGCGCGGATTGGGAACGAAAAAATAAACTCAAAGTGTACGAGGGGGTGTGTTTGGCGGCGTGCCGGGACTTTAAGGGGGCTACGACGTTGTTTTTGGAGTCCCTCTCCACGTTCACCACGTACGAACTCATGAGCTACAGCAACTTCGTGCACTTCACGTGCGTGTGTTCCGTTATTTCGCTTCGCAGGGTGGAGCTGAAGGAGAAGCTCATTGATTCGCCCGAAGTGCTGTCCGTGATCGACGACCTGCCGGGCGTGGGTAAATTGATCAACGCGCTTCATCACTGCAAGTACTCTGAGTTCATGGCCGCCTTCCCAACCGTCGCGGATGGCGTTTTGTGCAATGCATGGCTCCACAAGCACCACCGGTACTTTTTACGGGAAGCGCGTGTGCTGGCGTACCAGCAGTACCTGCAGTCGTACAAGAGCGTCACCGCGGCGTCGATGGCGAAAGCGTTTACCGTTTCGGAAGCGTTTCTGGACAACGAGCTTTCTAATTTCATCGTCGAGGGGCGGCTCAACGTGAAGATCGACAAAGTCAACGGGGTGTTGGTCACCAACAGACCGGACGCCAAGAACACGCTGTACCAAAGCTACATCAAGGAAGGGGATAATCTGCTGAACAGGATCCAAAAGCTTAGCAGAGTTGTGGACCTGTAGAGGAGAGGGGGAGACGTAGAGCATCTTGTGAGATTCCGAAGTTTAACAAATCCTTTTCTGTCGTAACTTTTCTCATCCCAACCACTCGTCTGGCGCACCGCTATTGTTGCGTCGGGTGTGTCTCCCGGCATGCAGGCGCACCCCCTGCCGTGGAATGCGATCCTGCGGTACGTGTACCCGGGCGTGACCCCCAAAAACGGACGCGTGGTGCTCGTGGGGGATGGGGAGGGCGAAGGTGAATTTCGTTTTTATGGCGGTGAAATCGTGGAAAAACTCGAGGAGGATGGCGTGGACACAGGACGGTGGCACGTGCGGTACTACGACAAACGGTTGGAGGGCTGGTTAAAGTTAAAAAGTGGTGAGCTGTTTACCTTCCCTGCTGAGCGTAAGATGCTGGAGCTCTGTTTGGAGCCAGCGCCGATTGCCCCATCGTTCGCGACCGCGGATGACAAAACACGCTCCGAAAACTTGCGTTCTCAATCTCAATGTACCGACGGGTATTTCGGGATAGGCGTGGTGGGCGGGAAGAACGAGCAAAATAACGGAACGTTGTGGCGAAGCGCGTGGCAGCTCGGTGCGAGTTTTACGTTCACAGTGGGGGCGCGTTATGAAAAAACATCAGCTGACACCACGAAAACCTGGACGTCCCTGCCGGCTTATGATTACCCTGATTTCAATGCCTTTGCGCAGTCGAGTCCATTTAGCGCGTGTTGGGTCGCGGTGGAGATGGGAGGCACGCCGCTCTCTGAGTTTCAGCACCCGGACCGGGCAGTTTATTTGCTTGGGAGCGAAGACAACGGCTTGCCATCTTCAGTTTTAAAAGCGTGCAAACACCACGTCTCGCTTCCCGTTTCGGAAATCCCGGGGCGCACGGCGTCGTTCAACGTCGCCGTGACTGGTTCGATAATTCTTTTCGACCGGCTGGAGAAAGCGAAAAGAAAAGCGTCGTTGAGCTCAGTTAAGGAAGGAGATAGTCTTCCTGGCGGGAGGCTGGGGGTGGACAGCGCGAAACCAAGTCAGGTGTTGTCGGGTAAACTAAGTTAATTGTAGTCTATATAGTCCTATCCCTAATCCACTCATCGTCGCCCTGAGACGTCAATCTCATCATCATAAAAACTCTTGGGCAACTTCCGTTCGTTCCACTGTTTGACGAATTCGGTAAACCGGGCCCGCGCATCCGCCGCAAGCAGGTCGGTGAAAAATAAACCATGTGTGTGCCTGAGCCACACCGAGAACTCTTTGTTCCGGAGGTAATAGTCGTCGGCAGCGATTGGTTGTATTGGGGTTGATTCATCGGGAGGCGATCCCCAGTCAGTTTTCTTTTTCTTTCCATCGCGTCTACCGTCGCTTTTGGTCATCCACCGTCGCTGCTTTCCACCGCCCGTGTCACTGTCGGAGTCACTGCTGTCACTGTCAGAGCTGTCTGACGAACTGTCATCCTTTCGCCGCCGTTTCTTTTTGTGCTTGTCCTTCCTCTCCTTCTTGTATTTTATTTTCTTAGATATCTTCTCACCCTTCCGGTCTTTGTGTTTCCGCTCTCGCAGCAAAGCCTTGGCTTGGTCCACCGTCATCGGGGGACCTGGCGCGGGGCCATCGGCATCTATTTTGCGCTTACGCTCATCCGACATCACACCGGACACCGTGGAGACTCGACGCGCGGGTCCGAGTGGAAGCAAGTGAAGATTAATCTGAGACTTTGTCAGAAAGCCCAACTGCAGGCAAACACCGCACAGGCAAATAGTCGCAGCTTTGGGTTAATAATTTACTGCGTTCTTTTTGCATGAGAACCAGTCTTTAATAATAAATCGATAGTTTTAAACCGTCATTGACGAGTGCACGCTCGGGTAGTTCGGGCAATATAGAAATTTGATTTGGACGGCTCTCCTTCGTCGCCCGTCGCCGGATTTTCCGCGGGGGAATCTGTACGTGGTCCCTTGGCATCTGCACTAGTCTTCGCACGAGGGCTGTTCGCGCACTAACGTTCGCTCTCGACTCTCGAAGGTCACTCTTTGACACGGGAGCACGAACGCGCGTGTGTCGCACCGCACGTGCTTGGTACGGCACTGTCGCGAACGAAAAAGCGCACTAAAAGATCGCGGCGGATAGGAAAAAGTTCACGCCGTCCTTGCTGGCACTGAAAGCCGTACGCCCGCGCGCCCGTTTCCGTTCGCGATGGGCGACACCAAAACGTCGACCCGCCGGTCCAAGCGGCACAAGGTTGCGCCGGTTGCGGTGGACGAGCCCATGATGGGCGTTGATGCGGCGTCCACTCACGTTTCCCCTGGGCCAAGCGCAGATGCCGAGGCACTGGCCGAAGCCAGAGATTTAATCGCCACGCTTCGCGAAAAGGAAACGCAGCAGGACCGGAACATTAAAGTCATGGACAGGAACCTGATGATCATGCAGCGACATCTTTCCGAGGAACGCGCGCGTGTCGCGGAACTACACGGGCGTCTGTTAGGGCGCTCCGCCGGGGCGGGCGACCGGGACGAAGTGCGCGCGCAGATGCAGGACCACGTAAACTCGGGGGAAGGCCCGCCGCCCGGGTGCCCGGCGCACGCGCAAGTGACGCCTGAACCTCCTCGGGGGTGCCCGATGCACGCGCACGCGGGTGACAAGCGGGGCGCACCAGAACCGACCACGGCTGCTGCTGAAACAACTGTACGAAACTTGCGGCAAGAGAGTTTCAAGGAGGAACCGATGGCGCTTTCCAGTTTGAAGGAGTTGGCGATGGACAGCGTGCTTGAGGGGGTGACGATTGCGGACTTTTCGCTTCCGGACCAGCCTTTGATTTACGCCAACCACGGATTCGAGGAGATCACAGGGTATAGTATCGAAGAAACGGTGGGCCATAACTGCCGGTTCCTGCAGGGACCGAACACGGAACCCGAGAAACTAGCGCACATCCGGCGGTGTATTTCCTCCGGGCTGCCGTGCACGGTGCAGATAAAAAACTACCGCAAGACTGGTGAAGAGTTCATTAACTACTTGTCGTTGACTCCGATTCGGACTGCGAGAGGTCGAGTAACGCACTACGTCGGGATTCAATCGGACATCACGGAGTTGGTCAACACGCGGAGCGCTGAGCTCGACGCGCTGAAAAAAGCCACGGTGGCGGAGGCGGCGACTGACGCCAAGTCGAAGTTCCTAGCGCACATGTCGCACGAAATTCGGACCCCGCTGAACGGCTTGATCGCGGTCGGGCAGTTGCTGGAGGACACGTCGTTGAACCGCATTCAGCAAGATTACGTTAGCACTATTCGCTCATCAGGCGAAACGCTTCAAGCGTTGATTGCTGACATTTTGGATTTCTCGCGCGTCGAGGCGGATAAGTTGGTGTTAAGGAAAGAGCCGTTCAACCCACAAGCCGTTTTGGCGACGGTTATCAAAATCGTTGGGCTGCACTCCGCTCGTTTGAAATTAAACATCGGGTACCACCTGGATGAGAACGTCCCTGAATTAGTGATAGGCGACGCCATGCGAGTGCAGCAAGTCATACTAAACACGATCAACAACGCGATTAAGTTCACGGAGAAGGGTGACATTATGATCCGCATGTACGTCGGCAAGCGGCGGGATGCGGAGGAGGCTTTCCACCGGTCCAACAGAGCTTCGTGCGAATCCGAGAACGCGGAGGAAAAAGAGCCCGAGACTCGGCAGTCACGGGAAGAAGCGACGCGTATTGGTATGTCCAAAGCGCGTGAACGCGCGACGCTAACGGACTGGTTGGATTTTCCGAAATCGCTCGCCGCGGACGCGGACGGGCCCTCAACGTCGGGCGGCTCTGACGACAAAACCGACGGCGACGACGACATGGCGCTTCACTTTTACGTGAAAGATACTGGGATTGGGTTGAGTAGCTCATCGGTCAGCACAATCTTCAACTCGTTTCAACAAGTTGACTTGTCCCCCACGAGGAAGTACGACGGCACCGGGTTGGGGCTGGCGATTTCGCAGCGCTTGTGCGAGGCGATGGGCGGGCGGATGTGGGCCGAATCACCAGGGCTTGGTATGGGAAGCACGTTCCACTTCAGCATCCGGTGCGAGCCCGTGGTGCAGGAAGCCGTGGACAAAGCGGCTGAAGCGGCGCCCATTCCAGGCGGCGCCCGGGGTTGTCCTATTGAGGCGAAGAAGGAAGCGGCGGCGCGTCTCGCCGTTCGCGCGAGCGGCGCCACGACCACCACGGTGAAGAGCATGGTCCGCACGCCTTCGATGATGACGTTCGGGACGATTTGCGCGGGCAGGGAGCTCCGAGTGCTGCTGTACGACGAAAGCAAGATGATGCGTCAAACCTTGACCACGGCGATTAAACGGTGGGGCGTCAACGTCAGTACTGCGGCGACGGGCGATGACCTGGTGGCGGCGCTCGACGCGGGCGCGTCGTGCGACGCGAAATCCGCGCCGTACGACATCATCGTCGCGGAGAAGAGCAAGACGTTCGTGAAAGCAGTGCGGCGGTGGGCGGAGAGTAAAAAACAAATCGCAACGCGAAAGCAGAGGGACGGGCCATCAGACAAAGAAGCGGGGGGAAGCGTCGAGGGAAACGCGGACCAGGAGTCCACGCCCACGGTGCGGTGCCCGAAATTCATCCTCCTGACGTGGCCCGGGTACGCGCGTTCGGACTCGGGCGACGGTCTGAGCTGGGGAAACATCGAGGGCCTTTCGAGAGCGAGCTTGGATAACCTGAACTCGCACTCCGGATCCGACGCGGAAACCAGAGGAGCCCTGACCGAGGTTGATGAAGAGGTTGACAAGTTTTTGAACTCAAAGGAAGCGGAGATTATGCCCAAACCAGTTCAACACGCGCGGCTTCAGAAACTTCTCGCCACGGTTGCGACTGACTTGTTTTCCAGCGCGGAGACGAACCGCAGGACTGGGAAGGACACGCTCATGAGCGCCAAGACCGCAGGTACGGGTCAGTCCGCGGAGTCGCAGCAAGTCGCGGAGCGATCCTCCGCGTTCAAGCCCCTTCCCTCAAAGCTTCGGATTTTACTAGCGGAGGACCACCACATCAACATGAAAGTCGCGTGCGCTGTGCTTGCGAAGTGCGGGCACAAAGACGTGACGATCGCGAAGGACGGCGTGGAAGTGCTGGATAAACTCACGGAGCTTCCGAACGGGCTGGATTCGTTCGATATCGTGTTGATGGACCTGCACATGCCGCGCATGGGAGGCATGGAGTGCGTGCGGCAGTTACGTGAAACGTACCAGGATTCAAAAGTCCCGATCGTCGCCGTCACCGCTGACGCGGTTGAGGAAAGCAGAGAGAAGTGTTTGAAAAACGGGTTCACGGCGTGGATCTCAAAGCCGTTCAGGGTGGAGCAGCTCGCGGGGCTGCTGGACGAGTACTCGCCGGCAGCCACGGGGGCGCACTTACGCGCGGGCGGGGGCTGATTTGAGGGTGAAAGGAAATAAAATAGAAAATAAAACATAGAAAGATGCAATATGAAAAGTTCATCACGAATTGTAGATCACGTTTTCTACACGTTATCCCTACACCCGTTCCAGCGTGATCGTATGTGAGTACAGCACCGCTGGTTCGAACGCGGAGACGCCCGCGGCGCCGAGCTGTGGCACGGGCGCTTGTCCGGGCGACCTGCTGGGCGCGGCGGACAAAGTCAACGCGTCACTTGGCTGAGCGTATCCCGCAGTGGAGAGCGAAACCTTGACTCTGTTCACTTTCTTTTTATTATTTTCTGTATCAGTGCCGTCTTCCACCTCATCATACACCGGCGTAAACGTCCAGACGTGCTGGTAGTCCGTGTTCACCACGCGCGCGTTGCCGTACTCGCGGCCGTACCCGAGCGTGACCTGCCGAATAGCCTCCGCCGCGAAAAAGGTTCCGTCTGATACGCGCGTTTCACTCTCCCTCGCGTTCGTGAAGAGCTCGATGCGTTCCGCATTCGGAGACGCGCTTTGTGTTAACCGCACGGTGGTTCGGTTCGCGTCCTTTCCTGCGTCGTACTCCACTTCGTCGACCACTTTCTTTTGCATGGAAGGGCCTATGTTTTGATTCAGGTAAGCAGTCACTAGTTGGTCCAAATTATACACCCTGTCTTCCAACACTGGACCGTCCAGAGAGCGCTTCGCGAAACGCATGTTGTACATGACTTGGTTTGACCCCACGTCGGGAAGGTACACCAGGCTTAGCTTTTGGAACCCCGGAATCGTGGGCTCCTTCACCAGAAGCTTCGCATTCATGGTTTTGCTGGGGAAGGCGTACCCGGAGAAATCGGCGACAGCCGACCATGTTCCTTCTAACCAGTCAGGGTACGCCTGGGGCCCGGGTCTTGCTTTGTTGAACACCGGCTTGGAAAAGTCCTTGCGCTCTAAACGCGTGGATAGAAGCTCCCTGGCGCTCGCGGGCGGGGGGATCACGGACAGCGCCAGTAAACCGGTCAATACAGCTCGCCTCGGTGTCTCGGGGGGGGAGGCTGTGGACGTCGACACGTCATCTGGTTTTGAGGGAAGCGCCGCGCGTCGGACACAGCGGGTCGGCTTGCGGGTGACGTCCGTCCGGGACCGCACCCGGACCCCCACCCGCGACATCAACGCGCCGTGCGAGGACATGGATCGAGATGCGTGCCAGCAGTCCGGTGCGGGGGAAGTGAAGCGGAGAGCGGCGGTGCCGTTTTTTCCAAGAATGAAAATATGCCGCGGCCTAAGAGAAATGTGGACCGCGCCCCACAACTCGCCGCGCCCGGCAGAAGCACAAGTCCGGCCGGCATGGCGGACGATGGCGGTGCCGTGTGGACCGCACGCATCCGGGATGCGAAACAGGTGCTGAACGAGTTGCGGTGCGTACTTGCCTCTATTACCTCTCCAATAAAGCCGCTCGAAGCGTGTTGTCCCCAAGTTCGCGTATTGAATCTGACATCGCAACACCCTCCCCTGTTCCCTACACGCAGCGCCACGCCTGCTCCTTCCGGTGTTATGGACGAAAAAGACAGAGTCCGGTTCACGGCGTTACAGCGACGGAAACTTCAGCGGTTCGAGGACATCGTGGATGACTTGGAGGACTTGGTAACCGACGGGTCGCCTTCATCCGCAGAGCTGGAGGAGCGACACGAGTTGATCGTTTCGTTTCGCGAAGACGCGCGGCGTTTGAACGCCACTTTCTCTGGAGGCGTGCCGAGTGTCACTGAGGAGGCTGAACCGGAAACAGTCTTGAGGAAGCTAGAAAACGCGATGAGTCGCGCAAAAAGCGAGCTGAGTGCGGTGAGTAGTAATGTGAACGCGACGGTTACCGGCGCGGCCGCCGTCGCGAGCGAGCAAATAAAAAAACAAGAATCAGACCAACAAGTCCGCGGGTTGAGCTCACAAGAGCTACTACAGCTCCAACGCTCGCAGATGCGGAAACAAGACAACGCCATGGACCAGCTTGATTCGCTAGTGGGGAAACTGAAAATGACCTCCAACATGATTCGTGAGGAAGTTGATACGCAGGCGCAGATGGTTGAAGATTTGGACAAAGATTTTTCGCACACGCAGAGCCGGATGAAGAAGTTGCGGAAACAGGGATTCAAACTCGCGGGGGACAAGCACGGCAAGGAGAAGGAGAAAATGCAAAGGGAAGAGGCGATGGAGGACTTGAAGAAGAACCTACCGAGTCACCAGAGGGAGATGAAGGAGCAGAAAGAGCAGAGCGGGAGTGAATGCGTAGTCATGTAACAGTAGACGGAGCTCTCGTCGCGACGAACAAAAGTCACTCACTCAACAAACGAGCTGTCTCGTGAACATGACAACTGTACAAACCCAATCTCCGTTACGGATAAAGCACAGTTCTCTCCGCACCGCACTGGCATCCCTCCTGTTTGGTTGAAGGATGTCCGCGACCTGCGGTGTCGTCACGACGCGCGCGCTCAGCGTGGCTCGCACGGTCGCCCCTAGAGGTGGTTGCGGAGCCGCCGTCGCCCCTATCCGAAAGCGATCGGCTCTCGGATTATTGATGTCGTCCCGAAAGTCAACAAGAAGCGTCGCACTCGCGGCGTCTGAGGGCGACGCAGATGCTGACCCCGATGCCGTCGCGCCTGAGGACTACGCGTTAGTGGTGGAGCTGCTTGACAGCGAAACAGGGGAAGAGCTCAAGGAGAAGGTTGACCTCATTGCGAAGAACGGCTTGCTTACTAAAGGCGTGGTGGATGCTGCACGGGTGGTGGTTGAGCAAAACGAAGCCGCTGGTCAAGAGGCGGACATCTTAGACCTGTTAAGGTCGGTGTACGACGTGCTTCTTTTGAAGTTCAAGGAAACCTACGCCCCCGCGGCGAAAGCGGCGCTTGAATTTGGCTCAAAGCTCATGGACGAGTTCACCGCGGAGGACTTGGAGGCGATGGAAGCCGGAGATGTACCGGTCAGCATAGGGAAGGTAAAGCTTATGATGCAGGAGGAGTTCGATAGCGAAGAACCGGACCACGTCAACAAGTTGGCGTTCGCGAAATACTTGGACGAAGTGTTACCCGTGATGAGCCTTCAGGACGAGCGGCTAAAGGAAAAGATGGTCACCGCGGATGTGGACCAAGCGCAGAAACTAGTCGTGGTGATGATGAACCGGACCAAGGAACGACTCAAGGTGGAGGCGCTGCGGGACATCGCCACGGAGCTTTGATTATGTTATGAAAAACGCCAAAAATGCGCATTCTCGTAACGATATATACTAGTTCACTACTACTGCTCTGTTCATTAGTACTACTACTATCCATCATCAACTACTACTGTTCTATCCACGTCGCTTCAAACTCACTCCTAAGCGTCTCGCTCCACCTATGACCCAAAACTTTTATAACCCCATCGCGCACCCGTCGCCTCGCGGGTCCGAGCCTCCCCACAGCACGCCATTCTCGTCCCGCGCGATTACTTGCCCGCGGCCAAACAAGGTACGTCCAAATGAATCCACTCTTTCCACTTTGTGTCCTATTTTCTTCAAGGCATTGGCGAACGCCCACGGGTCTCCCTCCCCCCCAGCTTCTACTCCCACAACCGCGTCCAGTACCGACCCCGCACCTCGTTCGGAACCAACACCTTTCAAGCACCAGCGGGGAGCATCCAGCGCGCTCTGCGGGTCCATATTTTTATCGATCATGTTTGACAGGACTTGTAAATGTCCTTGAGGTTGCATGAAGCCTCCCATCACTCCGAAGGCGGCGTAGAGTTCGTTCGTATCACTCCTCGTCGCTAACCCCGGGATAATCGTGTGATACGGTCGTTTCCGCGGCCCCACGCAATTCACGTGTCCCTCTTTCAGAATGAAATTGTGCCCCCTGTTTTGAATCGTGAACCCGCATCCGTCAGGCACGATGCCGGTACCGAACCCGTCGTAGTTGCTGTTGATGAACGAGCACGCGTTGCCGTGTTGGTCGACGATGCAAAAGTACACCGTGTCTTTCGATTGCTTTACGAGCAGGCCTGGATCTGACGGGTCGGGGCCGGGTAACGGCGGTCCATTTATTTTGTACCCACAAGACGAAGCTCGTTCTGTAGCAAATTCCTTCGACACCAGCGTTTCCATTGATGTCCGAACTGTTGACCCGGAATCGTAATAATCGGGATCGCCGCAGTGCTGCATCGTGTCCGCGAACGCGACCCGCATGGCTTCAATCGCGGCGTGCGTTCGTTGCGTTTCGGTTTCGGTTTCATTCATCTCAGCATTCTTATTCTCCTCTCCCGCACGCATCCCTGTGAATTCCTCAAACAGGTTCACGGCTTCAAGAGCCGCGATTCCGTGGTTCGGGGGAGGGAGTTCCCACACCACAACTTTGTCCTTGTACGTCGTGCAAATAGGTTGAGGGAACGTCGTTGCGTGTTGGGCGAGATCCTCCAGCGTCAAAACGCCGCCTTTTGATTTCAACGCCTCCACGATCGCCTCCCCTACCGGGCCCTCGTAGAAACCTTTCCGTGCGCCGTGCTTTGCTAACAGCTTGAACGTGTTTGCGAGCTCCTTGTTCGGATGGCGCTCACCGCACTCCGGCGCTCGGCCGTGCTCGTTAAGCATGCAGCTCGCGCCTTGTTTGCGAAGCAAATCTTCCTGCGCTTTCCACAGCTGCGCGGTTACCGCGCCAATCGGGGGCCCAGACTCGGCGAGCTCGATAGCTGGCTGTAATATGTCGCCCATCGTGAGCTTCCCTGAGCCGAAACGAGTGACGACGTCCTCCCACGCCGCAGCTGCGCCGGGCACGACGGCGCACAAAGCATCTGTGGATGGAGAAATCTCTAAACCGACATGGCCCCTGGAACGCACGTAATCTAGTGTCAGGGCTGCAGGGCTTTGCCCCCCCCCGCGAACCGCGCTGACCTTCTTGGTTCTCGCGTCGAAGTACAAACAAAACGTGTCGCCCCCAATGCCCGTGCTCGTTGGTTCGCACACATTAAGCGCCGCGGTCACGGCAACAGCCGCGTCCGCGGCGGTACCGCCCTTGCGCAAAATTTCGAGCCCAGCAGCAGTCGCGAGAGTCTGGGAACAAGCCACCATCCCTTTCGTGCCCAACGCACACGTGCGTCGGCTCGTGAAGTCCATCGTCGTCGCCGAGGTCCTCCATGCATCAGCGGTCGGTGGGGGGTCAGATACGCCCATCGCGCGACGGGAGCGCGCGCTGCAATGTCACTTTTTCACGTCACTCCAACTTTTATTTCCGAAACTCTTGGCGCATAAAATCGCGCCGATCGCGGGCACTTCGTTTCGCGCCGCAAGCCAACATGGCGGCGCCGATCGAACTCTCCGCGGGCATGAAGCGGAGCCTCCCCACAGATGGCGACGACATGTTGGAAATCATGCCCCTGGGCGCGGGCTCCGAGGTTGGCCGATCGTGCGTTCTCGCAAAGTACAAGGGCAAATCCGTGATGTTCGACTGCGGTGTGCATCCCGGGTACGCCGGGATCGCGAGTTTGCCGTACTTCGACGAGGTCGATCTAAGCACCGTTGATGTCCTGCTGGTGACGCACTTCCACCTGGATCACTGCGCCGCGGTGCCGTTCCTGGTGGGCCACACCAACTTCCGCGGCCGGATCTTGATGACCCATCCCACGAAGGCGATCTTCTCGATGTTGATGACGGATTTCGTGAAGCTGAACAAGCAATCTGACTCGGAGGCGCTGTTCACGGACAAAGACGTGAAAACGTGCATGGAGCGCATCGAGGTGATTGATTTCCACCAAGAGGTACGTGTAGGGTACAGAAAACCTGCCCGCCCCCGCCCCACCAACCGCCTTTTTCTGTTTTCTAGGTACTTCCATTAGATACCTCGAAGAATTGCATCTGACTTTTTTCGACGTCAACGTTTCAATCACATTCTAACAGGTTGACATCGACGGCATCAAAGTCACTCCTTACCGCGCCGGCCACGTGCTCGGTGCGTGTATGTTTTACGTCGATATCGGCGGTTTGCGGGCGTTGTACACCGGTGACTATTCCAGGACACCGGACCGACACTTACCCGGCGCGGACCTCCCGTCAATCCCGCCGCACGTCGTTATTTGCGAATCCACGTACGGCGTTTCGCCGCACTCGCCGAGGGAGGAGCGCGAACGGCGGTTCACCGACCGGGTGCACCAGATTCTGAACCGCGGGGGCAAGGTGTTGTTGCCCGTTGTGGCATTAGGTCGTGCTCAGGAGCTGCTCCTGATTTTAGAGGACTACTGGGTCAAGCACCCGGAGTTGAGAGGGGTGCCCATCTACCAAGCCTCGGCTTTGGCCCGTCGCGCCATGACTGTGTACCAAACCTACATCAACGTCCTAAACGCCGACATGAAAGCCGCGTTTGAAGAAGCGAACCCGTTTGTGTTCAACCACGTGAACCATCTGGCGACTGCGAACGGCTTAGATGACGTGGGCCCCTGTGTCGTGCTTGCCACCCCATCGATGCTGCAATCGGGTTTGTCGCGAGAGCTCTTCGAGCTTTGGTGCGGCGATGCGGACAACGGCGTGATCATCGCCGATTTTGCGGTGCAAGGCACGCTGGCGCGGGAGATTTTGAGCGACTGCAAGACGATTCAAAGTCGCTCGGGAGGAGAGCTCCCGTTGAAGATGTCCGTGGACGCCATTTCCTTCTCCGCGCACGCGGACTACCCGCAGACACAGCAGTTCCTAGACGCCCTAGCGCCGCCGCACGTCGTGCTCGTGCACGGCGAAGCGGGCGAGATGGGCAAGCTTAAACGCGCGCTTGAAGGTAAAGCGGCGGCAGATGGGAAGCAAATGTCGGTGTACTCGCCGAAGAACTGCCAGGCTGTTGAAATAAAGCACTCCGGGTCGAAAATCGCAAAAGTGATGGGCGCGTTGGCGGAGCACCCGCCTCAAGAGGGCGACCGCGTGCGTGGGTTGCTCGTACGAAAAGACTTCGGGAACATGCTCGTGGCCCCCCGCGATTTGCCAGAGTACACGAAGCTGCGCACTGCCGCGGTGACGCAGCGGCAGATGATTCCCACCACTACGCCGCTTTCGGACTTGCGGTTCGCGTTAGAGGCGCTGTTCGAGGGGATACACACGGTGACGACGCTAGGCAGTGCTGGGTCTCCCAAGGGTACGAAGAAAGAAAAGAAACAAGACTCTAAACCATCACCCAAGCTGTCGCCCAAGCGCGGGAAGAAGGTTAAGAGCGAGGTGAAAAATGAGATTGCGGAGATGGAGGGCGTCAAGGCGGAGGACGGTAAGGACGCGGCTGATTTCGGCGAGGAAAAACCTACCCTAACAGAACCCGAGGGTTTATCCGTGAACGCCGGTGCTTTGACTATCGTCAAAAAAGCGGCCACAGGTAAGACTGACGTGGAGCACGCGCTAATCGAGTGGTCCAGCGACCCGCTTACCGACATGATCGCTGACGCCGTGCTCTCCGTGATTCTTCAGCTTGAGGAGGAACCGGTTGGGCTCGTGGAAGCGGAACAGGCGCACAAAAATGCGCTGCAAGCCAAGGATACCAAAGCCGCGCAAGACGCGCGTCTCAAAATCGTCGCCGCGATGCTTGGGGTGCAGTTCGGAGAGCCTGATGTTGATATCCAAACGCAAACGCTGAAAATGAACGTCGACGCGGTGGGAGTGGTGGTTAAATACGGAACGCGGGACGTGGAGTGCGCAGACGCTGCTACCAAAAGTCGAGTAGAACAGGCGCTGGAACGCATCGACATGGCAATCGCGGACAGCGCGTTCGCCAGGACCCTGCCCTCCGTGTCTGGCTTGTCGGGGAAAGGGGGGAGCGCCATGGGAGGGACGTAAGCGACAGGTTGTAAAAAAGTGATGTTAACTTCCTCTGCTCGCTCGACTTTTTATTTCGCTCCATTGACGAGATCTGTCGGCGGTTCCCAGAGGCTTCACACGTTCGCGCGCGATGAAGCTTCGCTGCGCCGGAGCGTTGTCCGGCGCTGTGGATGTGGGCGACGTCGCTACTGTGGGGGAGCTGGTGGCAATTATGGCGACGAGGTGCGAGTGCGATGGGGGGGACCTGAAGGTCATCGCCGGTGGGAGGTTGTTGCCCGCCGACGATAGTGCTTCCCTGGAATCAATTGGCGTTAAAGCAACAACGCGACTTGTCGTGAGCCGCGTACGCCGCGACCCAGCCCTCGAGGCGCAGGCGGCGCGGGCGGTCATCGAGCAAGTGCGTGCTGACCGTCTTTTGAGGATCGAAAAGGCGGCGGAGACGCTCGCTAACCGGACGGGGGGGCAGGGGCACCGCTTCGAGCTGGAGGACCAAGACGGGGATCAACTTGCTGGAGTATCCGAAAATGACAGAAAGGCTCTAACCACGGGCTTGACGCTTCACCAGAAAGGACGCCTGCTTCTAGACTCTGGGGATTTCGCCGACGCCCTGGGGGTTCTAGAGCTCGCCGAGGAAGCCTTTGGGATCGCCGATACCGCGCTGACCCGGAACCTGGACAACGTTCCTATTCTACACCTGGACGCGGCGTGGGCGCAGTTCAAAGAATTTAAACAAAACCAACAAACAACTGCAGCGGCGGCGCAGACGTTCGACGCCGGCGCGAGACGGCTGCGTTTGTGTCGCGACGGGTTCCAACGAGCGCACGGCCCGAACCTGGAACGACTCAGAGCCGTGCACGGGGGATGTGCCCCCGAACTTGGGCTGTACGTCAAACTGGAACTCCTGGAGGGCGTCCTGGCGCTGCGGGCGGGCGACGTCAATGAGGCTCGGCGCAAACTTTGCGCGGCTAGGGATAAACGCGACACCCTGACGCGCGTGGTGAGCCCCGACGCGCTCAACGCGCTCGCCTCAATGGGCATCGACGTGTCGGACGCAGCACGAGCGCTTCGTTTCTGCGACGGAAACGTAGACGCGGCGGCGGCGCACGTCATGGACGCGCGAACAAAGGCGGAAGTGGCGGCGAAGGCGGCGGCGGCACGTCGTGAAACCGAGCGCGCCGCTCGGCGGTTCGGGCTCACCGAGTTCGGCGCCTTAGTGGACCAAAACGCGCTCGCGTCGATGGAAACGTTGGGATTCCCGCGTGCCCTCGCAGCTGAGGCGCTTCGCGCGACTGAAAACAACTCTCAAGCGGCGATGGATACTATCGCCTTCAACCGCGAGAGCATGGAAGTGGCGGCGATGGCGGCGGCGGCGGCGTCGGAGCGAAGAGACGCACGGCACGAAGCGCGGAAGCGCCGGCGAATAAGCGCGGAGCCCGAGGAGGCAGATGACAGCGAGGGCGAGGACGGAGGCGAGGGTGATGGCGACGTGAAAATACGGCTCTCAGATGAGAACGTGGATCCCCACACCGCACTCGTGGGCATGGGTTTCGATTATGAGTTGGTGCGCGCCGCTTTGGACGCCGCAGGAGGCGACGTGATAGCCGCGGCGGAGGCGCTTACCATCGCGGACGAGGACTCAGCATTTGGGTCGGGAAGCAACGAGAGTGACGAGAGCGATGATGATGACAGCGTCGGTGACGAACACGCAACCCAAGACACCGAACATGATCTCGTGGAGGCGGGTAAGATGTGTGACGACCCGCTATCCACGTACGACGTTGATATCACAGAAGCTGGCGTCGCGGTCGACGAGTTCCTCGCGCTTCTACCGAGCGAAGGTTGAACTGTTTTGTTTTAGAATAGAAATGCGTGTTTCTGGCTGTTCTACACTCATAAAAATAGTTTATTTCTGCCAATCGCCCCTCTTCTCGATGGGTACTGGTTTCGCCGCTTGACCTGGGCCGCCGTACACGCGCGCGATCGCAGCGGCCCTCGGGTCTCGCGGTTTCACGCCGCCAATCGCGCTCGTGCTTTTCCGCTGGCCAGGTTCGCGACCCAGGTTCCCGAAAAAGTCCCGGCCGTCGGGGAACCCGAACGCGTCCGCGGCTTCATCTTGCTCTGTTAAAAACGCGTGCTCCAGCGAGTCCAATCTATTCGTGAGCTCCTCCTTGTCCTCCAACGCGGTGCGGTGTTCCATCTCCAGCAGTTGTTTTGATCCTCGTAGTTCGTCGTTCTCCGCTTCCAACTGCCGGCAGTTCTCCATCTGGTTTGCTAATAGTTGCTCCGCACGCGCCACGCGTGACGCTAAATCCGCTTTGTTCATACCCTCGAACTGGGGATCAATAGGGACGCTGCCCATCAGCTCGCCGTCCAGGTTGTGCCGCGATTTGGGGTCGGCACCTGGGTCGCCGTTTGGACCGCCCGGCCGCCGCGGCTTCCTCAAGGCCTCGCCCCTCGCCCCACCCCTTACCGCCGGTCGCGGGGGAGACTCGCCAGGCGGCGATTCTCGGTTCGATCTGTGTTCTAAATCTGACGCACCGTCACACGCGTCCTCAAGCGTCATGCGCTCCAACCCAGGGATCTGATAATCCAGAGGCATACCGAGTTTTCCTCGTAAAAAGCCGTTTTCCTTGCGAAGCGTTTCGTTTTGGTGCCGCAAGCGTCCAACCAGCGCCTGCGTCGGGTCTTCGCTCGCCGTTGGCCGGTTGATGATGTTCCTGGCTCGGCTGGCGTAGTGCAACGTGTTTAAAGTTTCCTCCGTGTGATCCGGGGAGGGTGATACGCAGGCGATCATCAGCGCAAGCGACGACCCCCCAAGCGAGTCCATTAACAGTTTTGTGAGCTTGGAGTCGCGGTACGGGATGTGCTTCCGGTCCGCGGACGTGGCACCGTCGCTGAGCATGGCGATGACCTTGCCCAACATGAACAGCGAGCGGTTGATGTTCGCGGTTTCTTTCGCCATCGTGCCGTCCGATTTGCTCGCTTTCAAGCGCTCGGAGCCCGCCAAATCGATGAAACTCACCTTCCCGAACTTACTCACAATCACCCCGCCCTGCTCCACATGTGACTCCACGTGCACGGTCATGATGCTGTGCGATCTACTCGAGTCTTTGTTCAGCTCGTGGGACCCGACGTGTCGGTTCCTGGTACCGGTACTGACCACCGCCATCGCGTCCTCAAGCGTCGCGCACTCCACGGTCCGTAACCCCGGGACGTGGAACCCCCGGCCGGTCTCCATGCGCTCCGTGAGCTGCGTTTCGTGGTCCCCGGAAAGCAAATCATAAATGGCTTCGTTGTAGATTTCCAAGTACGAACACCGCACGACGTACTCGGCGCCCGGTCCCGCTTTTCCCGTCTTGGCGAATATGTGCGCCAGCGACCGTGTCATGATGCCGTCCTCCCCCGTGCCTCCCATCCAGTCCTGCTTGTGCATCACCTCTTCCCTTCCTGACATCGAGAACGTCTTCCCTGACCCGGTCTGGCCGTACGCGAAAATGGACGCCGCGTACCCGTGCAACGCGCTGTCCAGCAATCGCTGCACTCCGCATTTGATCATAACGTCGGGCTGCGTGGTGTCTGGGGAGAGACACGCGTTGAAGTCAAACGTACGGTTGCCCACTTGCAACGACCGCTGGTCTCTGCTCACGCTAACGATTTCGTCCTCATTGCGTGCCACCTCGTTCGCGTTCAAAGGACGCACCCTCACCACCACTTTCACCGCGGATGTCATGCTCCGGCTCGTGCCGCTGAGATTTCCCGAGCTGTCGATGCTGTGCGCGGGAGACGCGGGGGCGGAACCCGACATGGTGCGCACGGGAGGGCGGCCCATCGTGCCCATCCCCGCGGGGTGCGCGGTCTCAGCCGCCCTGCGCGAAACCCGCTCGGTCATGCGGTGCTCCAAACCGACAGGGGAGCCTTGGGGGCGAGACAGCGGGCCCCCGCCATATCCCGGTCCGCCTCCCATCGATGGAACATGTCCCCGCTCATCGCGCCGGGGTTGGGGTTGACCCGGAGGCATCCGCGTGGGCATGCCTCAGCGCAGACCGACGTCTGTGACGTCTTTCAAGCCGCACAAGGTGGGGCGCTTCCACCGGTGTCGCGCGAGGAGTAGTAGGGCGCGTTCAACACCTGATGATGTCCCGCGACGTTTCGGGACACGTGCCGAAAAGAAGTCAACAAACGGAAACACGCGCCAAAGTTGGAAACTCCGTCAGTTCTCGTATCGCGCTCCCCACGCCCTCAGTCCGACATACGGGCGTGATGTTGGGCGAGTACCTCACCGCGTTGCTCATCGCGGTGCTGGGATACGTCTACCCCGCGTATCTGTGCTTCAAGGTGCGGAGCGTCCCCAGTGCCATCCCCACACCGCCTTCCCCAGATCTGAAAGATTATAGATTCGATTTAATCCGATTTCTTCCCCCCGCCCTTGCTGACCCCCCATCCCCCAGGCGCTTGAGAAACACAAACGCAAGCCCGAGGCGTTACGCGGGTGGTGTATTTATTGGACCGTGATGGCGGTGTACACCACGGGGAGCCAAGTTAGTGATCGGTTCGTGTTTTGGTTACCCATGTACAGCGAGGCGAAAGTCGCGTTCGTGGTTTATTTGTGGCACCCGCGCACGCAAGGCGCCTTGTACGTGTACGACGCGTTCGTGGCGCCGTTCCTGGCCAGGCACGAAACCGCAATCGACCGGCACATCGACGAAACACGAGTGAGCGTAGGGGACGTGATAGGGAAACGAGCGCGGGACGCTGTGGATTTCGCGCGAGATAAATTCACGCAGGTGCTCACGGCGCTGCCGGCGAACGGCTTGAGGCAAAACGGCGCGCCACGAGGCGCGCGGAACGCAACAGAAGCCGCGGCTATGCACTTCGCCAGAGGGTGATAGATAACGTATTGTCTGAATCAGACAGTAGAAGCGTAATAGAGAGTATTGCGGATGGAACGAGTTTTGTGTGCAAGCTAGCTTTGAATACACAAAGAAACTTAGATGATATGGATGAAACGACGTCAGAACAATCGCTTCTCCCGCGACATCTCATTAGTTTGTCTTTTTCTCCACCGCTTCGTCCCCCGCACTGTTTTCGTCGAACCCCCAGACCGTCTTCACTTCTCGCCACCCGCCACCCATCACAGCACGGCCGAACGTGGCGCCCAACACGCCAGGGACGATGTACAGAAGCGCGGGCTGCGCCGCTTTGAAGTAATTCATGACGAAAATCGTCGTCACGAGTCCTAAAAAGTACCCCGTTATGACTGCCGGGAAGTAGGTTGGCGTAGGTTTTTTTGAACCCGAAGCCACCGCCCGCGCTCGCCGCGCCATATCCATGCGAAGCGTCAACGCGACGTAAATGCCGGGAATCACGATGTCACCCAATCCAAGCATGGAAAACGGCGACGCGCCTTCCGCGACGTCGCTTCTAGGGAACAGTAATTTAATAGGCGCGTCGAACGATTTCGCCACGGTGACCATCACGGGCGTGCAGAACACCCAGAAGATGTCGTAGAAGAACAGGCCGGTGAGGAGAATGACGCCGATTTGAATCGAATCCAGGGTTAAAAACTCGATGCCCTGTAACGAAAACGCGACACCAAGCGCGTTGTTCGCCAGCCAGTGTTTTTCCATCACGTACCACGCGCAAAACGCGACGCCGCCGAGCCCGGCGAATAACTCAGGAATCGAGACTTCAAGTCTCTGCGCTTCGTCCATCAGGAACGGTATTGCAGGGCACGTGCCGAAGTACAGCGTACGTCCCGCTACCCTTCTGGGCATCGCCAGCCCCACCACTGGCGCCAGCGTCCCCGTCAACGCGAAGATGCCAATCAAAACGAAGTAACCAGTCAACAGCTTGTTCACCAAGTCCTTTGGTAGGAACTTGAACAGCAGGAAGAATCCGAACAAAACGCAGGACCCGATGAGCGGGAAACGCATCGCGTCTTGCTTCGTCATCGCCTCCGTGGTGCCTGCTGCGACGGGGCGCACACTGCGGTACGCCCCGGCGAACACCGCCAACGTCGCGGTGCCGAGGATGTTCAAATTCGTCTCCACGGGCGTGAACAGAGGCGCCACTGCCAGGGCGATCAACGCTAAGTGCGCAACAGGCGCGGCGATGTGTAACGAATCGTCCATCGCCTGCTCATCCGCCGCGGCTTTCGTCGATACAGATCGGGTGCCAGCCATCGCAATAGGCGACCTACGCGATCCAATTTGTGCCGCGGGATGTTCCGATTGCCTCGAAAAAGTCGCTCGCTTTTGGCCAAGGGTTTGATTAGGGTAAGGTCATTGGTGGTCGCGCGAACTCAAGCGCCCTTCCTCACCCCCATACATCGACACATGGCTTCCGTGTGCTCATTGCCTTCTGTCCTTGGGGTCCGCGCCACGGCCTCGGCGGCTCTCCCCGCCGCATCCAAGGCGCGCTCCTCCGTGTCATGGCGCCACGGCGTCGCCGGCGCCCGTCTTCCGGGCACTAAACTCCCCACCCCCGCGAGGCGCGGCGACCTCTGCGTCCGCGCTGGCAAGAAGGACAAGCGCAAAGGTGGTGGCGCTAAAACCGGAGGCGCCGGTGGTGGCGGCGGCGGTGGCGCCAAAACCGGCGGCAACCAAGGCCACAAGTCCCCCGGGAAGGTCAAGGAAGGCTCGGCATACCAAACCGAGACGCGAAAAATCATCCTTTCCCTCGGCAAAGTCAGGAAAGTCACTCCTAATGGGAAGGAACTCATCAAGAACATTAACCTCGGCATGTACCTAGGAGCCAAGATCGGGATTCTCGGTGCGAACGGCGCCGGGAAATCCACGCTGATGAAAATCCTAGCCGGGGTGGATAAGGATTTCGACGGCGAGATTCATCTGGACGACGGCATCAAAGTCGGGTATTTACCCCAAGAGCCGCCGCTGGACGACGGCGAGACTGTGATGAGTAACATCGAAGTCGGCGTTGCCGCAGTCAAAGCAGATTTAGACGAGTACAACAACATCTCCATGCAGATGGCGGAACCCGATTGCGACATGGACAAGCTCATGGCACGCATGGACCAGCTTCAAACCAAACTAGACGCATCGAATGCGTGGGAGATTGACCGGACTGTTGAGCGCGCGATGGACGCGTTGCGGTGTCCGCCTGGGGATGCCCTGGTGGCCAACTTATCCGGCGGTGAGCGCAGACGGGTTGCGATTTGCCGATTACTGCTAGCACAGCCCGACATTTTACTGTTAGACGAGCCCACCAACCACTTGGATGCCCAGTCCGTCGCCTGGCTGGAGCAGTTCCTCGCGACGTTCCCCGGCACCGTCGTCGCGATCACGCACGACCGGTATTTCCTGGACAATGTCGCGGGGTGGATTCTGGAGCTGGACCGGGGGGAGGGCATCCCCTTCGAGGGCAACTATTCCTCGTGGTTGGATTCGAAATCCAAACGATTAGAAGCGGAAGGCAAGAAGCAGGATTCGTTGCAGCGGACTATTAACCAGGAGCTGGAGTGGGTGCGGAGTAACGCCAAGGGGCAACAAAAGAAAGGCAAAGCCCGGTTGCGGCAGTACGAGGAGCTGTGCGAAGCCGCTAATCAATTCACGGCGCGGGCGGAGCTCGACTCGATCACGATTCCCGCTGCGCCTCGTCTCGGATCCGAAGTCATCACAGTCGAAGGCGTGAGCAAGGGATACGAAGGCAGAGGCCTGTTAATAGAAGACCTTGACTGCATTATCCCCGCCGGCGCGGTCGTTGGTATCGTCGGCGCGAACGGCGCGGGGAAAACGACGCTGTTCAAGATGATCACCGGGGTTGACACTCCGGACAAAGGCAACGTTGTCGTCGGCGAAACCGTCAAGCTGATGTACGTGGACCAGGACCGCGAAAGCTTAGATGGAACCAAAACGGTGTACGAAACGTTGTCGAATGGCGCGGAGGAGATTTCCCTTGGCTCGCGACAAGTCAACGCCCGCGCGTACTGTTCGTGGTACAACTTCAAGAGCGGGGACCAGCAGAAAAAAGTCAAGGATCTTTCAGGCGGCGAGAGGAACAGGTTACAGTTAGCGAAAACGTTGACATCAGGAGGTAACGTTTTGATGTTGGATGAGCCGACGAACGATTTGGATGTTACTACGTTGCGTGCCCTGGAAGAAGCGGTAACCTGTTGGAACGGCGTCACGATGTGCATCTCACACGACCGGTGGTTTCTGAACAAAATAGCGACGCACATTTTGGCGTACGAGGGAGATTCGAAAGTCACGTTCTTCGCCGGCTCGTACGACGAGTACGAAGAGCACAGGAAAGAACGCATGGGGGGGGCGGAACCGGCGCCCATAAAGTACAAGCCCATGCCGGTGTAGAGGGGGTATTAGAGTGGCGTTCATACATTTTTCATAACATTTTCTATCATACATTTCTCATTCCATCGAAGTCCTAGCGGTTTCTCCTTTTTTTCTGCTGAGAGTCTCCGTCTTCCTTTGGTACCCCTTGTCCGTGTGCACGCGCGGGTTTTTGAAAATAACGTCGAGTTCGGTGTAGGTGTTGATGTTTTTGCGGAACAGCTGGGTTTTTTTCTGCTTGGGATGGCACAAATAAGTCCCGACGGTTTGCGTGCGCCACCACACACGCGCACGAGTTCCGGGGTATCACTCGCAACACGCCGAAACGCAATCACGCCCTTTCTCTCGTCGAACTGACACTGCAAGTATCCCGCATCACGTGCGATTTGTTTGATTCGGTCGCAGGCGAATACGTCCAGGGTTGCCATTCCGGCAAACTGGTCTTGCGTCGCCATTTCTGTTTTGATTTCTGCATGTGGCGATCCGCCAAACGTGACGCCAGGCGGCAGCGTAAGGTAAATTACTTCCGGCGACCGCTAACGTTTTCTCGCCGCCGCCTCTTCTCTCTCTTTTTGTTCGATGCGGGCTTGGAGCGCCGCTCTCTCCTTATCGTTGAGGACTCTTTTATCATAGATTGCATTGAGTTGTCTGCTGCGTTGTTCGATTACGTGTGCGCCCGGCGCCGCGGGTAATGCGTGTGACGCATTGTAAGTCCCACTTGCACCAGTGAAGCCACTTTTCTCCATGCCGAACCCCGCAAAGGCAGGATCGGCAACAAACGCTCTGGCGACCAAGTGCGGGCCTGAATAAAAGTTGGCGACCCAGTTTTCGCGTAGCCAAGACGCGTAGCTCTGCCCGTTTGTCTCTTCCCACTCTCGAACGTCAGGGTCGTCACCTCCGTATCAACCTCCGTAGTTTCCTTTCATTCCTGGCACCCCTGGGTCATCATAAAGCCCCGGGTCTTCATAACCCTGCCACTCCCCCGCATTGCTCTGTGCACCCCTCCCCATGCTTCCTTTCACAAGCTGCTCTACTTGTGCATATGGGCGGGCGGTGTGCGCGACACGGTCTGACGGCAGTGTCGGTGTTGTTTGTTCTCAGATCTGAATCGTAAAAGTGGCAAAGTGCGATTGACGGATTGAGGGTCTAAATGTTTGGAGGATTGACGAGTTAATCGGCGTATCGATTTTACCAAAATCGCTTGAGTGCAAAACTTTGCTCGCGTCGAAGCCAAGACTTCATTCATTAAGTTGGCCGACTCTGCCGACACTTCGCCCTTTTACAAACGCACCTCGACGCGTCCAAGATGGCGTTCACGGCTCGTAAGAAGGTGCGTTAACCTTCTGTGTATTGCTGTGTTTCGTGTTCCGTGCGAATCGCGACACCGTCGCCGACTCGGTGGTTCGCGACAGCGGTTTTACGGCATTGCGGTTGGCCGACTGTCGCTGCGGTTGTTTTCCGCGTTCCCCATCGCCGCGTTCCGCGCCTGGCACGACCAATCCGGTCGCTGACGACCTCTTCCCCACCCTCATTTACTCAACAGATTGTGAAGGACGATGGTGCCACCCTCGGTGCCTTCGAAGAGTCCGTCGCGCAGGTACGTGTAGCGCGATCGCCCGACTCCGGTGATAGTCATTTTTCTAGGGTTTATTTCCGAAGCGCGAGGGGAAAGCCGGCCATCGCAGACCCGGCGGCGAGCGAGCTGGTGCTACTCGAGCGACTCGTGATTCGAAGTGAACGCTCTGGGGTGTAAACACGAGGTCACGTTTATCGACACGGCATGTTTTTACGGGTACAAAGCGTATAGGGGCATACGGGGGGTCTCATAGGGAAGGGACCATCATCACTCATCGCACAGAAACTCACCATTTGTCCATCCATTTCAATCCACCAGGCGATTTTCGACCTCGAGGCTACCAGCACCGAGCTCAAGGCTGACTTGAAGGACCTTTACATTAACGCGGCGGAGGAGATCAACGTTGGGGACGGGCGCACCGCTATTGTGATCAAGGTGCCCTTCAGACTTTTAAAGGCGTTCCACAAGATCCAGCAGCGGTTGGTTCGGGAACTGGAAAAGAAATTCTCCGGCAAGGATGTGCTCATTGTGGCGAACCGCAGGATCTCGCCCGTGCCCGCGGGCGGTTTCTCGCGCGCCAGGCCTCGTAGCCGCACCCTGACCGCGGTGCACGCCTCCCTGCTGGAAGACCTGGTGTACCCCACGGAGATTGTGGGCAAGAGGCAGCGCTACAGGCTCGACGGGAGCCGCCTCCTCAAGGTGTTCCTCGACGCCAAGGACAAAAACACCACCGAGTACAAGCTCGACGCGTTCGCGGGCGCGTACAAGAAAATGACCGGAAAGGAAGTGTCCTTCGAGTACCCCGTCGCGGAGGCTGCTAACTAAGCGGTCACAACGCGGTCGGGACGACTAGGGGGGGTTGTAAGTCAATTAAAGGCTTTACGAAAGTACGTCATTCATTCACTCATTCATTAAAAAATTAGTCTACTTGCTCTTGGTCATCATACCAGTTTTCATTTTTCTCAACTGCAACCGCACTTCCGAGTCTGTTTTCGCGAGAATTCGCCGTTCGCTTACCCTGACCCTGGCCGCGGCGACGGACCTCTGGGTTTGCCGCACGGGTTCCGAAAACACGCCGACCCAGGCGTCTGCGTTCGGGAACGCCCTGTCGTTGCCGGCGTTGAAGTCTGTTGGCATGATTTCGTTTGCGAATTTCGATTTTTTTGACTTGGCCGGCTTGGACGGGTCCTGCGCCGCGATGTCCCGGTCTTTCTCCAGCGTATTTGGGTACTTGGACAGGGCATCCGTGGTGAGGTCCGCGAGCATCTCTCGCACTGCAATTTCACCAGCCTCGCCGCCCAGAATTTCACCCTGCGTGCCTCTCTTCCCACCGGTAATCGCGCCCAGAAACGTCTTCACCGCTTTGTTCCCAACCAGCGCTGATTGCGCCAACTCCGGTAACGTCTTCGGGTCCTTCGGGTCACAAAGAATGAACGACGCGTACTGAAGGAGTTGCTTGGGGTACCCGTTGAGTCGTAGGGGGAAGGTTTCGACGGGGCGCAGACCTAAATCACGCAACGCCTTCGCTTTTTCCTCTGCGTACCGGTCATCCGGGGCGACCCCAAGCACCAAATCGTAAAAGTCATCCGGGTTCTCGCCGACAGGGGGGGCGAAGCCGTAGCTGATTAACAGTTCCGAGCTCGGCCGCGCACCGTACGATGCGAACACTTGTTCACCAGGCCGGTACTTCCTGTCAGGACTCAAACACACCATACCGCCGCTGTCGTCGATGTACGCTTCGCACCCCGGTTTGTGGTTCAACATATCCGCCCACGGTACCAACGCGAGTTCACCGCCGCGGGATGGCAGGCGAATCAAACGGGAGAATAACACGTCGAACGCCCACCGCAACGCACCTGGGGTGAGCTGGGGGAAGTCCGCTCGAATGTCCACAATCGCAGCCTCCACAGATTCTTGCCTGTCCTTCGCCGCGGCTAGGCTCGGCGACCCGGCGAGCAGCGTTTCGATATCCTCCTCGGGCCAGTCCAGCACGCCGCCGGTGCGCCGCGGAAGCGCTCGGATGTACACCGCGAACTTCCCACTGTCGTCGCCTTGTTCGATCGCCAGGGCTTGCTCCGCCAGAAATGCGGCGAGCAGAGACCATTCCTGTAACTTTGCATGCGCGGGGCCCAGCTTTGATTCAGCAACAGCGCGCTCCACCGTGATGAGCGTCGCGTCAGGGATCTCAAGCAGGCTTTCGCCTTTCTTAACATTCTCTCTAGCGACAAGACCTCTGCCTTCGGGAAGGTCCACCACGAGGTCCATCTTCTGGGTAGGAAGCCTCTGCGCACCAGTCATCCAGGCCATGAATTCCTCCTTGGACGCCGTGCCCACCGGGGCGGGGATGTCCTCGTCCGCGGCTCGCCCAGCAGGCTGCGCTTCTTCAGTAGCAGTCTCGCCTTCTGGTTCCTGGATCGCGCGTCGTGTCGCGGTTGACGAGCCGCGAGACACCGCGCGGCGGCGTTGGGGGACGCGCGCGCGGGAAACGACGTTCACCGCGGCCGGGGCCGAGGCCGACATCGCGAAGGAAGACATGTCGCGACGATCCCGTGCAGAGGGAAGCGTGCAGTGACGTGCGCGATGACGTTCGGAGGATAAAAGTCGACAGCAAGGACAAAGATCTCGGCCAAGAGATTTCTGAGCCATCTGTGGATGGCGGAACTAGTCCACAGACCGTCAACAGACCTTCAAAATGAGGGACAAACACCAGATCACGCACTCGACTTCCTTCGCAGAAACTGAGTTACTCGGCGGCGGGGACTCTGTGCTTTCCGGCGGCGGTCCCTGTTCCATTCCGCGTGACGCCTCCGGTGCCCGTCTCCTGCTTGTTCGGGTTCCGGTCGGGCATTATCTCCCGGTTCCTTTCGTCTCCTGTGCGTCGCCCCCGGTTGCCACCATAATCTCGCGTCCCTCAGACCTCCTCACGGGAGGCGCGATGGCTGCCCCGCTAGCGATGGAGGAGCGCATACGCGGCCATTCCAGTTTCTTCGACCGGCTCGTGGAGTTGATTCCCGCGCGGCACTACGTCCCCGATGAGAAGGACCCGGAGCGATCGAAGTTCAACAAAACCAAAAGCGCCAAAGCGCTTGCGAAGCTGGAAGCGAAGGAAAACTCAAAAAAAGCGCTCCGGGCGAAGCTGCAACCCAATGGAATGACAACTTTGGAAAAGATCAAAAGGAAAGCGAAAGGATCTGACGACAACGACGACGACGCGTCAGACTCTGAAAACTCCTCCGACTTCGAGGATGACGTGTCTGATGAGGAACTCGATGAGGAATCCGACCATCTGCTGTCTCCAAAAGAGAAACCGTCGGCGCCGAATACTCCCGCGGGTGCGCCGCCCACGACCTCCGGCTGGAGCGTCGGCGAATCCGGCGGCGACCGGCTGGGGGAGCTGAGAGAACGATTAGCGCAAAAGATCGCGGCGTCTCGCGTCGCGCGAAAAGCAGAGGAAGACCAGGAAAAGATCGTCAAAGCCAAGGAGTGGAGGGAGGAGAAGAAGAAAACCAAAACGGAGAAGAAGAAAAAGGAAAAGGCGGAGGAACGGAAGAAGGGGAAGGGTAAGGATGATGACGTTAACGCATCTAAGAAACGCAAAAACGACGCGTCTGATTCTGAAGACGCAGACGACGATTCCAACCTGCAGTTCAGCCGCGTCGAAGTGGAGGGCAAAATCACCGGCCACTCGAAAAAGAAACGCGCGTCGAAGGAGCAGCTGTTGAAAAAGGCGCTTTCGCAGCGGCGAGAAATCGAAGACGCCGGAGGGGAGGACACTGTTGAGGGGAAGAAGGTCGCCGAGCGGTACTCCTGGGACGCGGCGCTTGCGCGGGCGGGGGGTGAGAAGGTGCTGGACGACCCGAAGCTTTTGCAGAAGAGTGTCAAGAACGAGCTGCGACAGAAGAAGAAATCGCAAGAGAAGTGGCAGGAGCGTAACAACCGAACCACGGAACAGATGGCTGCGAAACAGAAGAAACGGAAAGACTCGCTTAAGGGCCGCGCTGACGCGAAGGTTGAAAAAAGAATCGAGAAACGGGAGAAAAAGCGAAACCGACCCGGGTTCGAGGGGAGGTCGCAAGCCCCGATTAATAAGTAGTGTAGTGTGTTGTTATCGAATTAAATCGATGAGGTCAGAGTTACTCGATTCAATTGCACAACTCCATCACCCTATCACCGTACCCTGTGCCCCATGAAGAACCACGCCCAGTCGCCGTTGTATTTCGTGAGTAAGCGTAGGACGTAGACGCACCCGCCGAGCCACCCGGTTGTCATCATGGCTACCGTCCACAGCGTCGAAACTAACCTGCTACCTTCCCTGAACCAAATCCACGCGCTGAACACGCAAAACCCCGTGTACAGGTCCACTAAGCTCACGATGCCCCACGGGTTTTCCAGGAGCCAGTTTAGCTGGGTCGTGTTGGTGCCTAGTGCCGTGGACGTGGACAGGGCCCAGGCGATTACGGAAAACATAATCACACTTCCGCAAATCGTGAGGACCGTCATCGCCTTGCCTGCTTTGTCGTGCCGTTGGTTTCTACTGTTTGGCCATCCATCTGGGGTTCCGGAAGAGTTACCTGCGTTCGCAAGCGGTTCAGATCTAATGTTTGAGTTATTATGAGCGTCCCACATCGGACTAGAGGCGTGGACGCGCGAGTGAAGCCTGTTTCTACTGCTGTCGTGGACAGTCGCTGGCATGCGACGGGGAAAAGGTACAGGCCTGGGGTAGGACCGAGCCGCGACAGTGGGACGAGCGCGCGCGGGGGTCGATTGAGGTTGAGAGCTGGCCACTGAGCGGGTCGGGGGGAAGTGCGTGACACTCGAAAGGCACGCTGGCATGGACGGCGGGGGTGACGCGCGCGACAACACTGCCCCAGACTCGTCCCGACACCGAGAAAGAGAACGAGTCAGCCGATTTCCTACAAATCCTGTCCAGTCACGAACCAAGCCGTTTGACGGCTTTGTGTCGATCGCGACCTCTTCACAACACGACGCGCTACTACCCCGTCGTACGCCAAGCAATGGCTGGTAAGAAGAAGAAAAAGCCCGCCGGTGGCGGCGGCGGCGGCGGAGGCGGTGCCGGTGGTGGCGCCCCTCCCAAGCCCAAGGCTCCCCCCGACACCCCGACCAAAGAACCTCTGGTTTCCGAGACGAGCGAATCCAGCGCGGCGATCCCCGCGCCCAAAGCGCCTCCCGCTCCCAAAACGAACGCCGGCGCCGAAGCCGCGGCTGCGAAAAAGAAAGCCGACGCTCAAGCCGCCGCTGCCGCGAAGGCGAAGGAGGATGCCGCCGCTGATGCCGCGATGGCGCAAGCGGCGAAAGCCGCTGAGGTTGTGCTCGAGGAAGCCCCGGAGGAGGCCAAGGTCGAAACCCCGAAGAAGGCGGCAACCCCCGCTTTGGATGAAGCACCTGCGGCACCGATGTCCCCGATCAAACCTGAGGATGTCCCGCAAGAGAAGCCGCCCAAGGCCAGGGACACAGCGTGCTGCGTGGTGATGTGAGGGGAACAGGGATCGGGGAAATGCGAAGGAGAGGGAGGGCAAACAACTCAATATTAATGTAATACTGATATCCACATATCACACCTAGCGAGATACATAACCATATCATTTCACGAATCAGGAATCCACCAAGCAGAGAGCGACAAGACGAGACAAAACGCCACGTGACCTGGCGAGGGGTCGAGGCAGACACGTTGCGGTCGACGCGCATCCGGGCGTCGATGTGAACTAATTCAATCCAATCGGTTGGGTGTGCACAAATGTACTTCCCTAAATTTGGCGTGAGTTGGCGTGAAGTGGCGTGAAATCAGGGAGGTTGACCTTATCGGTCAATTTCACCCTGAAATCAACGCAACTGACACAAACTCACGCCAAATTTA